>Ga0302286_10000060_pt1 | contig 94024 bp, 95 predicted proteins | sample III_Fen_E2_3_FD_198765 | JGI IMG/M metagenome (GOLD analysis project Ga0302286, IMG submission 198765) | Peat permafrost microbial communities from Stordalen Mire near Abisko, Sweden - III_Fen_E2_3 | ecosystem: Environmental > Terrestrial > Soil > Wetlands > Permafrost | place: Sweden: Abisko...
GATTCCTTGTGTTATCGCCAAGTTGACCGTAATCATTATTTCCCCAGGCCCAGACGGTACCGTCGTTTTTAAGCGCCAGGGTGTGATAAGGGCCGGTTGCTATACCAGTAATACCAGTCAAATAGCTGGTACCGGTCGCGTCTTTAACCTGGACTGGAAGACTGCGCTGATTCGTTGTGTTATCGCCAAGTTGACCGAAAGTGTTACTTCCCCAGGCCCAGACGGTACCGTCGTTTTTAAGGGCCAGAGAGTGGTTCTGCCCAGCAGCTACGGCAGTAATACCAGTCAAATAGCCGGTACCGGTCGCGTCTTTAACCTGGACTGGAAGACTGCGCTGATACCATGCGTTATCGCCAAGTTGACCGTACTCGTTAATTCCCCAGGCCCAGACGGTACCGTCGTTTTTAAGGGCCAGGGAGTGATAAGGACCGGTGGCTATACCAGTAATACCGGTTAAATAGCCAGTACCGGCCGCGTCTTTAACTTGGACTGGAATATTGCGCTGATTCCTTGTGTTATCGCCAAGTTGACCGTAATCATTATTTCCCCAGGCCCAGACGGTACCGTCGTTTTTAAGCGCCATAGTGTAGCTGGTACTGGTGGCTATAGCCGTGACGTTTAGCATCTCAGAGATGTCCGGAGTGAGGGTTAAGTCCGATTCGCCAGCAGCCGCCGCACAAGTTGCATCGGTGTATTTACTGCCAGAAATAACCAATTTATCGATGGTAGTAGGCTGACATTTGCCAGTTGCCTTATTAAAAGCAAAATCAGCGTTATTACTCCAGCTAAGAGTAGCTTCGGCCCGAGCGGTAGTGGCTGGAAGAATAATATTTATGAATAGGGCAATAATCGACAGCACAACCAACGACAGACTCAGGCGCTGTTTATATCTGGCCTGCCAAGGTTCATTGGATTTTTGTTTTTTAAATTGGCGATGGATTAACTTGCCATGGTGAGTAAGTAAAACGAGGGCGTCTAAACGATGCCGAAGATTGGCTTTAAAATTACCGAGATATATCTTTTGTATAGATTTCATTATTCACAGCAAGCTAGCGCAATTTTTGGGCCTTCTAATAAAACTCCTGCCCTCGATTCGAAGTTTATTATACACTTGATACTAAAAGAATAAGCATGATCTGCATCACATTTTGCGTTAATCTACCCCAGACTACTTATACTATACGAATCCTGCTTGCATATTCTAAGCATAATCGCCATAATAACCCCTAGGAAAACGCAATAAAGTAGGGGGCAATATTCAACCAGTCGCGTTAACTCGTTTTTGGCACCGCCGCATCTGTGAGGCGGCTCTTTTGGTGTCAACCTGTATTGTCGTTTTGTACTTTTTACCATTTTTTAGCAGTCAGCCAGTCAGCCAATCGCTCATTGTCACGCAACCGATATTAATTCTAGCCAGTCTAACGGCAATCTTAAGTGTTATCTCGTACATTTGGCTTCCAAAAAAATTATCAACTTTGCCATCATCGCTGACTATTTATCTTTTATTAACGGCTTGCGCGGGTGGTCTGATAATAACAACCGGTTCGGCGTCATCACCGTTTATTGCCTTATGGATGCTGGTCGCTATCTTCGCTGGACTCTTTGGAATCTGGGGACTACTCCCAATGCTAGTCGCGATTGGCGCCTTTTTAGCATCAGAGTACCTGAAGGCTCATTTTACACCCGAACTTATCGTTCTGGTTGGTTTCGCGGGACTGTTGCCACTCATCGCCAGTTTCATTATTTGGCACAGTAAATCTGGCAAAAGCGATGACGGTAGCGATCGTGCATATAAAGATTTGGCGCACGAGTTATCGCAGGTTGCGACTCAGTCGGAAGTAGTAATTAACGCCATTGGCGACGGTGTAATGGCAATTGACGGCAAGGGTACGATTCAACTTATCAACCCGGCCGCGCAACGAATTCTGGGATGGGGCAAGCAAGACGCTCTGGCGCTTAGCTACAAATCTGTTCTTCAGCTGGTCGACCAAACCGGCAAGGCGCTAGATCCAGCCGCCGACCCAGTCCAACAAGTTCTAAATACTAATCAACAGGTTCGTAATAACGACCTGACAATTGCCTCAAAAACTGGCAAAAAAATGATGACATCACTAGTAGTCTCGCCAATTGGCGAAATGGGCTCGGGCGTGATTATTGTTTTCCGCGATATTACCAAAGAAAAGGCCGAGGAGCGCGAACAAGCCGAATTTATCTCGACCGCCAGTCACGAAATGCGTACACCAGTGGCATCGATTGAGGGTTATTTAGGTCTGGCTTTAAATCCTCAAACCTCCCAAATTGACGACAAGGCGCGAGACTTTATTATGAAAGCTCATGAGGCCGCCCAACACCTTGGTAGGCTATTCCAGGACCTACTAGATGTATCCAAGGCTGATGATAGGCGACTGGCTAATAACCCGAAAGTTATCGATATAGTTAACTTTACGCATGATATTTTGCAGGGATTTGGAGAAAAAGCCAAGGAAAAGGGGTTAAACCTGATATTCAAGCCAAACCCCGACGATGGTTCGCGCCATGTCGCGCCAGTTTATAACGTTAACCTTGATAACGATCACATCCGCGAAATTATCGACAATCTGACCGAAAATGCTATTAAATACACGCCAACAGGCGAAGTTGTGGTTGACGTCAGCGGAACAGATGACAAAGTAGTGATTAGCTTTAAAGACAGCGGTATTGGTATTCCAAACGAAGACATGCCGCACTTATTTCAAAAGTTCTATCGCGTTGATAACGTCGACACCAGGGAAATTGGCGGAACAGGACTAGGTTTGTATCTATGTCGCCGTCTTGCCGAAACTATGGGCGGTCGAATTTGGGCGGAAAGTGAATACAAAAAGGGAAGTACCTTTTATCTTGAATTGCCCCGTATCAGCGCCCAAGAAGCAACCCAGCTGACCGAGCAACAACTCCAAGCCACGCAACTGGCTACCACCCAAGCAGCTGAACAACCAAGCGGACCGGCTACTTTTGACCCCGATCAAGTCCAGTTACCGCCACAAGCGCCAGCCACGGCTACAGTTGCGCAGACACCAATTACCGCTCCATCATCCGCTAAACCGGCCACGACAGTCCCCAGGGGCGAAAGCCTAACTCCCGAGCAAATCGCCGCTCACGTCGCTCAGTTAAAGGCTATGATTAAAGAACAGGGTGCTACCGCAACACCAACGCCAACTACCGCCTCAGCTCCACCGGTGGCTCCCACCAGGTCACCATCTATATCAATTCCAGTCCGAGAAATAACTCAGCCACCTCAATAACCACAAGAAGTATAGTATTTTTAACAGGCCTCGGGTACAATAAAGGTAATTATGACAAAAATCCTGCTAGTAGAAGACGACAAAAGTTTACGTGAAATTTATGGCGTCCGGCTTTTGGCCGAAGGTTATGACATTGTATCAGCCGGTGACGGTGAAGAAGCGCTAGCAATGGCCATCAAAGAGCGTCCTCAACTAATCGTCAGTGATGTTATGATGCCAAAAATTAGTGGTTTTGACATGCTTGATATTCTACGTAGCACTAGTGAAACCAAAGATATCAAAGTTATTATGATGACCGCGCTTTCCAGTGAAGACCAGCGCGCCCGTGGCGAAGCGCTTGGCGCCGACCGTTATCTCGTTAAATCTCAAGTTGGCATTGAAGACGTCGTTCGTACTGTTCATGACGTCCTTGGCGACAGTTTAGCACCAGCACCCAGTCCAGCTCAGACTTTTGGTACACCACCGCCATCAGCGGTCGCCAGACCTACTAGTCCAGTAGTGCCACAACGTCCAACCCAGACATATGCCGCGCCAGTAGTTACCGAGCCAACTCAAACCGTTATTAATACGCCTCCAGTAGTCCCAACCTTTGAGACAGTAGCACCGGTTCAACCCATACAGACACCTGTAGCGCAGCCACTCCCTCAACCAACAGCACCCTTCGGTTCGCCACGTCCAGCCTCACTGGGCGATAGAGTGATTCATCCCTTAACGGACCAACCACCAGCTGTTGACGTCGGTAATCTAATCAATCAAGAATTAAACGGCGTCACAGCACCTTCGCAGGTCATCGCACAACCTGCAGTTCCACCAGCTCCAGCCGCTCCAGTGGCTCCAGAAAACTTCCAGACGCCAACACTTCAGCAGCCATAAATTTCGTATCTGTTATACTTATAAAATAATGTCACCGGATGCTTCTTTACGCCTCAACAAACACCTTGCACTTAATTTGGGTATTTCTCGTCGCGAGGCGGACAACTTAATCGCGCAGGGTAGCGTAACTATTAACGGCGTCCCAGCCACACTTGGCGCCCGGTTTAGTAATGGCGATGAAATTATGGCGGACGGCAAAGTAATAAAGAACGATACTGCCTATCAATACCTGGCCTTTAATAAACCGGTTGGTTACGTCTGTTCACGTAAGCAGCAGGGCGATAACCCAACTATTTACGAGCTAATTCCGTCAGAGTATCATCATCTGAAACCAGTTGGACGGCTGGACCGCGACAGCAGTGGCCTGATTCTACTCAGTAACGACGGTGATTTTGCATTTAGGATGACTCATCCCAAATTCGCTAAGACCAAGATTTATAATGTCCGTCTAGAGAGTGACCTGGCGCCAATTCATCAACAGATGATTAGCGACCACGGCATCGACCTGGAAGACGGCAAAAGCTCCCTCCAGCTAGAGCGCATGAACGAGACTGACCGTAAAAGCTGGATTGTCACCATGAAAGAAGGCCGTAATCGCCAGATTCGTCGTACTTTTGGCGCGCTTGGCTATACCGTAGAGAAGTTACATCGCACAAATTTCGGAAATTATGCGCTGGGCGATATAAAGCCCGGCGAGTTCAAAGTCGTCGATATTCAGTAGGTGATATATCTAATCGGAAAATCCGATAGTGTCTTTGGGTGGCGTTCGGTGGGGCCACCCCAAAATTGTTTTATTGCGAGCGATAAAAAATTTTAGGGGTAAACCGGACGACAGGACCCAAAAGCTCGATGGCAATCCGCTCATGCTCGTAAAGATAGTCCTTCTCTGTTATAATTACGCTCAGTTATGGCTTCAAAACTTCCTACAGTTGCGATTATTGGTCAAGCGAACGTCGGCAAAAGTTCGCTTTTTAATCGTCTTGTAAAATCACAGCAGGCAATCGTAGCTCGCGAAGCCGGCACCACCCGTGATAACGTTTTGGGCCGAGTCGAACACAAACACCACCAATTTTGGCTGGTTGACACTGCCGGTCTGAAGGACCCTAACGACGAATTTGAAGCCTCGATTCAAGAGCAAATTACAGAGGCAGCCGAAGCAGCCGACGTAATTTTAGTCATGGTTGATAGCAGCCAGTACGCCAGCGACCACGACCGTACGGTGGCCAAAAAAGCCCTGCGTAGCAAAAAACCCGTTATCCTAATCGTCAACAAAACCGACCTTAAAGAAAGTCTGCCTAGTGATGAATTTAAGCGCCTGGGTATCAAAGAAATTATCCGTACCAGCGCTGAACACAACCAAGGTACCGAAGACGTGCTGGACAAAATTGTTGACCTTATACCTGCTAAAAGCGAGGAAATTCCTGATGATATTTTGCGAGTTTCACTCATCGGTCGACCAAACGTCGGAAAAAGCTATCTATTTAACACTCTTGCGGGTAAACAACAGGCAATAGTCGCCAATATCGCCGGCACAACCCGCGACGTCAATCGCATAGCCGTCCGCTACGGTGCCCGCGACATTGAACTACTAGACACCGCCGGCATGCGCAAGCCCGGTAAGCAAGAGGTAGGGATTGAGAAATTTAGTGTTTTACGCACCCTGCAGGCTATCGAGGAAAGCGACGTCTGCTTCTTACTAATGGACGTCAACGAGCTGAATACACAACTAGACCAGCGTCTAGCCGGCATTATTGACGAAGCCGGTAAGGGGATGGTAATTGTTATCAGTAAATGGGATAGCGTCGAAGACAAAGACGCTTACACGCGTGACGCCTTGGCGCCTAAGATATCCAACACGTTCAAATTTACACCGTGGGCACCACTTATCTTTACCAGTAGCGTCACTGGTCAGAATGTCACTAAACTGTTTGATCTGGCGCTCGATATTGATGCCCGCCGCCGTCAAGAGTTAAAAACCAGGCAATTAAACGATTTATTGCAAAAGCTTATTCAGCGCCACCCGCCAGCTGGGCTCAAAAACACCCATCCCAAACTACGTTATATCGTTCAGACCGACGTATCGCCCCCATGGTTCGTTATTTACGGTAGCAACCTGAAATACATCCACTGGAGCTATAAACGCTATCTAGAACGCCACGTACGCGAGACTTTTAACTTTGCTGGCACGCCAATTCGGTTTAGTTTCCGTGACGAAAAACAGATTAAAGCAAACCGCGAAAAAGAATTGCTCCAAAAAGAAAAACTGGCCAACAAAACTCGTTCCACTGACGACATTTAAACCACTAACAGATTGACTTTGTGTGATTTATGTGCTATTATTAGATTAGTCACCGAAGTTCGGTGACTTTTGACAGAATGGGATAGATTACCTTGACAACGATAACTATTGACGCCGCTACCGCCCAGACCGTGAACTACGTGTCGAACGCGCTGCTGCGCCCCAGTACGACGGGCAAGTCCGTGCTCGAGATCTCTCTCGTGCAGAACCACCTGGCCGACGGCCTGCTACACAGGTTCAAGAGCTTCCTGCCAACGCACGCGCAGACCCCGGGCGACATCATCGTCACGCGTCTTGTGGAGGCCTGCCTTCACGCGCCGACCGGTCACGACGTCAGTGATGACGGACTCACGCTGTGTCTGTTCTTCCGGACGGGCACGGGCGCGGATGTTCTGTTCGAAGCCGGGCGGCGGTTGCGCGATCGCATCATCACGGTGTGCGCGTCGAACGACTCCAAGTACCGCATCAACCCGATGACGAAGCTGGTGGAAGCGCGCGCAGCCTGCTGATCCGAGCGCCAGCCCTCGCCCAATACAGGGCGAGGGCTGGCGGCCTAGGTTAACCCATTCTGTCTTTTCATTGAACTTCCGCATGCCCATTCGGGCGTGTTTTATTTTGTATTAATTATTAATAGTCTAGAATGGTAGTATATGAAAATAATTTTCGCCCAAGGTAACCCAGGGCAGCAGTACGACCACACGCGTCACAATGTCGGTTTTCACATCATCGACCAATTTGCCAAGGCACACAGCGCCAAGTGGTCAGAAAAGTCAAAATTCAACTGCCTAGAGGCAGACGTAACCGTTGACGGCGAAAAGCTAATCCTAGTCAAGCCACTGACGTTTTATAACGAAACTGGAGTTTGCGCCCGCAAGCTGGTAGATTTCTATAATCTTAATACGCCAGAAGATTTTTTGGTCATTCACGACGACCTGGCCTTGCCACTAGGCACTATCCGAACCAGGCCACAGGGGAGCGACGCTGGCAATAATGGTATAAAATCACTCAATAGTCACCTGGGACCAGATTATCATCGGATTCGCATCGGCATCTGGAACGAGCTGCGCGACCGAATGGACGATACGGATTTTGTCATCGGTAAATTGAATAAAGATGAACTAAAACAGCTCGAAACCGACATAACACCGCACGTTATAGAGCAGATTGAAAAATTCGCCCAAGGACCACTTAGTCCAACTAGTCATCGTATCTAAAAAATCCAAATAAAAAAGCGCTCGCAGTAAGGGTGGGCATCACTACGAGCGCCATTTTACCCTTTAACCCACCCAAGGGGCAAGCGTAACGGTCTCGATAAAATCGCAGACGTTCGCTGGTTAAAGGGGTTAGTATACACGCAATGCTTTATCGTTACCGAGTGGAGGGTAGATACTAAGTAACACATTGCATGTACTCTAACGTTTTAGAGGCCAGTAATATTGAATATTACTGGACCGCTGTTAGAATAGGGGGTATAAGGTACTTTTGGTTAATCTCGCAATATAACCAATCGCTCCTGATACTAGCACGTCTTTGACATAATGTCAATACTTTTGGACACAAACTGTATGAAAATCAATAGCATATCACCCCTAAAGCATAAGTACTTACAGATTGTAGATACTATTGCTAAAAAACCTGAAAGATTACATTTTATTGGAACGTTGCCCGAAAATAGAGTTACATCGGTGGCAATTGTTGGGTCGCGCAAACCAACAGCATATGGCCGAGAGGTCACCTATCAACTAAGTTATGATTTGGCGAAATATGGCGTCGTCATTATTAGTGGTTTAGCGCTGGGCGTTGACGGCATCGCTCATCGGGCGGCGTTAGAGGCTGGTGGTAAAACAATCGCAGTGCTAGCCAATGGCGTTGATACTATTTATCCAGCATCGCATCGAGACCTGGGCCATCAGATTATTAACAGTGGTGGAGCAATTTTAAGCGAATACGAACCCGGCACATTGGCTAGAGATTTCCAGTTTTTGGAGCGCAACCGCATTATTAGTGCTCTGTCTGATGCTGTCATAGTAACCGAAGCCGCCATTCGTAGCGGTGCAATTTCAACGGCGACACACGCTCTAGAACAGGGTAGGGAAGTCTTTGCCGTACCGGGTAACATCACCAGTCCTTTATCGGCGGGCTGTAACGCGCTAATCAAGCAAGGCGCTCAACCGGTGACTTGCGCTGAGGATATCTTAGAAATAATTGCCCCCAATCTATTAAAATCCCAGCAAAGCCTACCACTTGGCAATACACCTCTAGAATCTCAGATTATTAGTCTGGTACAATCTGGCATTCGCGACGGCGATGAGCTTTTAGCAGCCTGCGACATATCCGCCAGTGAATTTTCCACGGCTCTGACGATGATGGAGATAAACGGCTTGATTCGCGCCCTCGGTGGCAATCAATGGACGTTGCGTTAGTATTTAGTAGATGGTAGGTAGTAGATAGCAAAGAAATACGCCACGGGTGGCGTTCGGTGGGGCCACCCCAAAATTGTTTATGGTACCCCATAAAAATTTTAGGGGTAAACCGTGCGACAGGACCCGAACTTATATACAATATAGTCTGTAGTCGAACAACAAACGACAAACCATCAACGGTAAAGTTTACAAATAACATTAACTTGCGTACAATAACGCACTGTGTTTAGCTAACATGCAAGCACAACCAATATATGAAGAATCTAGTAATTGTCGAGTCGCCAGCCAAAGCCAAAACTATCGAGAAGTATCTCGGCAGTGATTTTAAGGTGTTATCCAGTGTTGGACATATTCGCAGTATCGCCAAAAAAACCAAAGACGGCACACCACCAATTGATGTCACGAACGGCTTTAAGACGACTTACGAAATCGATAGTGAAAAAAAGAAAACCGTCGCAGACCTCAGAAAAGCCGTTAAAACAGCCGAGACAATCTGGCTAGCGACCGATGAGGACCGCGAAGGTGAGGCAATCGCTTGGCATCTGTGCGAAGTTCTTAAACTAGACCCTGCTAAAACCAACCGAATTGTTTTTCACGAAATTACCAAAGATGCGATTACCGAGGCGATCAAAAATCCGCGCACGATTGATATGCACCTTGTTCAAGCTCAACAAGCCCGTCAAATCTTGGACAGGATTGTTGGTTTTGAACTCTCGCCAGTTGTTTGGCAAAAGGTTCCCGGTGGTAAATCAGCTGGCCGAGTCCAATCACCAGCCGTCCGTCTGCTAGTCGAGCGCGAACGCGAAATCGAAGCCTTCGAAGGTTCGGCCGAATTTAAAGTAACCGCTGAATTTATGGTAAACGGCGAAATCATGAAAGCCGAACTGCCGAAACGTTTTGCCACCGAAACAGAGGCGCAGACGTTTTTGGAATCACTTTCGGGTGCCAGTTTTACGGTCAGTAATGTCACTACCAGCCCAAGTACACGTAACCCGGGCGCACCTTTTACCACCAGCACTCTGCAACAAGAGGCTAATAGTCGACTTGGTTTTAGCGCCAAAGCCACCATGTCATCGGCTCAAAAACTTTACCAAGAAGGCAAGATTACCTACATGCGAACCGACTCGGTCACTCTAAGTGGCCAAGCTTTGTCGCAAATGACACATTATATTAATGGTAAGTACGGCGAGAACTATCACCAATTGCGTACCTTCAAGACCAAGTCCAGTAGTGCCCAGGAAGCCCACGAAGCCATTCGTCCGACTAATGTTGACGTCGAGCGGGCTAGCAGTAACGAATACGACCAAAAGATTTATGATTTGATTCGCCGCCGGACTCTGGCTAGCCAAATGGCCGCCGCTAAACTGGAAAAAACAGTCGTAACTATCGCCGTGACACCGACGCGGGTGACAGCGGGCGGGGCAACACCCGCTTTTGATGTTTTCGCAGAAAAATCAAAAGAAGGGGTAAGCCCGCTGGCAGGACCCGCAAGCTACTTCGAATCTAAAGGTGAAGTGATTATCTTTGACGGTTTCTTGAAAGTATATGGCGGCAGCAAAAAAGACGCTGAAATCTTGCCTCCCGTCACTAGTGGCGATGCTCTGCAACTTGAAATAGCCAGTGCCCGTCAAGTCTTTGCCCGTCCACCCAGTCGTTACAGCGAAGGTAGTCTGGTTAAAAAACTGGAAGACCTTGGTATTGGCCGGCCATCAACCTATGCCACAATTATAAATACCGTCCAAGTTAGAGGTTACGCCGCTAAAGGCGAAGCCGAAGGTACGCCACGCGAAGTGATTGTCTTGACACTTAATAAAGATGGTGTAAAAAGGGAAGTGGTAGAAGAAAAAACCGGTTCCGACCGAGGCAAATTAGTCCCAACACCCAGTGGCGAAATAGTCAGCGACTTTCTGACAACTAATTTCACCCAAGTGGTTGATTATGACTTTACGGCTCATGTCGAAGAAGAGTTTGACCTTATCGCCAGAGACAAGATTAAGCGCAATGATATGCTGAGTGAGTTCTACACGCCTTTCCACGGCTTGATTGAACAATCCGGCGAACTTAAGCGCTCAGACAGCGCGAAAGTGCGTGAGCTAGGTATCGACCCAAAAAGCGGCAAGCCGATTTTAGCGCGCTTCGGCAGATTTGGACCGATGTTACAAATGGGATCGGGTGATGAAGCCGATGATAAACCACAGTTCGCTCCTATGCCTGGTGGCAAAAAAATTGAAACTGTCACGCTCGAGGAGGCCTTACATGCCTTCAAGCTACCGCGTAGTGTCGGTACAACCCCTGATGGTCTTGAAATCAAGGCTAATATAGGTCGTTTCGGACCGTATATCCAAGTAGGTAAGCTGTTTGTTAGCATAAAACCACTGGACCCGCACACCGTTACGCTTAAGGAAGCTCTTGAACTTTACGACGCCAAACTTAAAGCTGACGCTGAAAAAAATATAGCTGATTTTGGTGATGGTATTAAGGTCCTAAAAGGCCGTTTCGGTCCATATGTCACCGATGGGGTAAAGAATGCCAAGATACCAAAAGGTACCGACCCAGCTTCAATTACACATGAAATCGCTAAAGAGATGATCGCCAAAGCGCCCGCCGGCAAGAGACGACCAATCCGTCGAGCTAGCCGCAAGCCCACCCCTAAAAAACGAACTAATTCTAAAAAATAATTTTCGTTAAAACATAGGGCACCATACAACATCGCCGATATATATAAAGTCCCATAACACTGTTTACAACAAGTGTCTATTTCATGCTATAATGAGTTCAAGTAGATAAAGTGTTGACATTATATGCATAATCTTATATAATCACACGTATTATACATAGTACAATCATTAAACCTGTGGTGGCTGAGAGGAAAAGGCTGAACATGAGCGAACAAGCAAACGGTGAGACCACGATTGACCTGAAGGCTGGCGTAAGCGAGATTTTGTCAATTATCGATCAGGAGCGCGAACGCGAGATTATTACGCGTCGTTTTGGACTTTATGATCGCCGCGAAACCCTAGAGCAAATAGGGGAGCTACTTGGCATTACCCGCGAGCGCGTTCGTCAACTTGAAAAAGCGATTATTATTCGCCTAAAGATTGCCGCCGAAGAAGGCAAAATTACAGCCGTAACTGATTTAGAAAAAATCTTTATCCGCAACCTAACCGAACTGGGTCGTATTGCCCGCGTCCAAGACCTGACCGATCATCTGATGGGTAGGACTACCGACCAACGCGAACGCGCCCATGTCGCTTTTGTGGCCGAGTTAGCCTCGAACCTATCTGTTATCGGAGAGAACGATAATTATTTTCACGCTGTCGGTATTGCCGAATATGGTGACGAAAAAAAGATTAGAAGCGAAGTCGACGAAATTGTTCGAGTTATTAAAAAACACGGCGAACCTCTGACTATCGAGCAAATTCATAATCAAATGTCATACGAACACCCGTCGCATATTCGTGCTCTAGCTAGCGTCAGCAAACTACTAGCACATCTCAAAGACAGCTGGGGACTAGTAAAGTGGCCAACCGTCAACCCAAAAAACATTCGTGATAAAATTTATGTCATCTTGGCCGAAAAAGGCAAACCAATGCACTTTTCAAAGATTGCCGCCTCTATTAAAGACAGCAGTTTTAAACGCAAAGACGTCACGACTCAAGCTATCCACAACGAACTAATCAAAGATAAACGCTTCGTTCTGATTGGCCGCGGTATTTACGCCCTCGACAGTTGGGGTTTTAGCAAGGGAACTGTTTCAGACATTATCGTTGATGTTTTACGCGATTCGCAGACACCGCTTCATCGCGATGAAATCGTCAAACGCGTCCTTAAAAGCCGCCAAGTCAAAGAGACGACGATTCTGCTTAACCTGCAGAGCAAGCCTCAATTCAAACGCGTCGCCAAGGCAACTTACGCGCTTGCCGAAAAATAATAGCCGAACGTTGCCAAGTCGCGTCAGAGGTGAGACAATACAAAGGTATATATGGGCATTATCTCCGCAATAATTACTTTCTTGTTACAGTGGTACGTTTCTTTAACGATTGTACTGATCTTCGCGTACCTAACTTGGCGAAACTACAAAAAGGCCGATATTATTCGAGCCAACATTGATAGTGACCTGTTAATCCTTGAAATTCCAAAGGCTAATGACAAAAGTGAATTAGCCGCCGAACAACTATTTGCCAGTTTGCACGGTATTTTTCGCGACAAAGAAGAACTCCGACTCAACGACGGCGTCCAAGAACACCTTAGCTTTGAAATTGCCTCGGTCAACGGTCAAATCCGTTTTTATGTTTGGGTTCCTAGGACTCTGCGAAGTTTCGTCGAAGGCCAGATTTATTCACAATACCCAACGGTCCAAATTCATGAGGCCGATGAAGATTACGTATCGCACGAGGGTCAACACAGTGTCGTCTACAGCTCTGAAATTACATTGACCGATAATGAAATGTTGCCAATCAAGACCTTTCAAAGTTTTGAGGTCGACCCCTTAGCTGGAATCACTGGAACGCTGGCCAAACTAGAGTCCACCGGTGAAGAAGTCTGGATTCAAATTCTAGCCCGGCCAATCGCTGATGATTGGCATAAACGATCCGACAGCTGGGTTGCTAGTATCAAAAAAGGTAAATCACCATCACTAATGGGCAAAGACGGTGTTGGCGGTTGGTTAGTCGGCTTACTTGAAGCCCTTTGGAAACCACCCGAGGAAAGTAAAAGTGGCTCTGCTGCTACCCCAGAACTATCAGACCGCGACAAAACTCGTCTAGCCGAAGCTGAAAAGAAGGCGACTAAACTGGGTTATGAAGTCAAAATCCGCCTAGCTTACCTTGGCGACAGCACAACTAATGCCCGTCTGCGCATGCAGGCGATTGTTGGTACTTTCAAGCAGTATAATAGTACAAACTTAAACGGCTTTAAGATGTCCATGGCCAGCTTCAATAAGGAAGACTTATCTAGATATCGCAACCGTTCGTTTAACGACCACGGCTTTTTGCTAAACATTGAAGAGCTGGCTAGCGTCTTCCATTTACCACACACTAATGTCGAAACGCCTAATATTGTTTGGGCCAGCAGTAAAACCGCCGAGCCACCCGCTAAGCTACCGATCATCACCGGTAATAGCGCTATCGATGAAAATATTAGCGCCTTTGGTTTGACTAATTTCCGTGGCATCAACCACCAATTTGGCATGTTGCGCTCCGACCGCTCGCGCCACATATATATTATTGGCCAGACCGGTGCAGGTAAGTCGGGTACATTAGAGCTATTCGCCCTCAGCGACATCTTCCACGGCCAAGGTTACGCTATTATCGACCCGCACGGCGACTTCGCAGTCAATAACATGCGCTTCATTCCCGGTTCGCGCCTGCAGGATGTCGTTTACTTTAACCCGGCCGATACGGCTTATCCACTGGGTTTTAACCCGCTAGAGGTCACGAACCCTGCTCAAAAGACCAACATTAGTTCCGAGGTTATCGGCGTGCTCAAGCGTATGTTTGGCGAGTCCTGGGGCCCACGTCTGGAATATATCTTACGCTATACAATTCTGGCCTTACTGGATCGTCCAACCACAACCATGCTGGATATTACGCGCATGCTAACAGACAAGAAATTCCGCCTAGAGACCTTAACATACTGCCAGGACACAGTTGTACTGAATTTCTGGAAGGTTGAGTTTGCCAGCTGGAATGATAAGTTTGTATCCGAAGCTATCGCTCCAGTCCTTAACAAAGTTGGCGCCTTTACGGCCAACCCAATCATCCGTAATATTATCGGCCAACCCAAAAGTACCTTTAATATTCGCGAGATTATGGACGAGGGCAAAATTCTAATCGTTAATCTTTCAAAAGGTTTAATAGGTGAAGACAACGCCGCTATCTTGGGCGCCTTTATGGTAACTAAGATTCAGCTGGCTTCTATGAGCCGTAGTGATATTGAACGTATCGAAGATCGTCGACCATTCTATCTTTACGTAGACGAGTTTCAAAACTTCGCGACTGACTCATTCGCGACAATTCTGTCCGAAGCTCGTAAGTATGGCCTGAACCTAACCGTCGCCAACCAGTACATCAGCCAGATGACTGATACGGTTAGAGACGCCGTTTTTGGCAACGTCGGTACTATGATTTCATTCCGTGTCTCGGCCGATGACTCGCCAATCCTAGCTAAACAATTCGAGCCACAGTTTGAATCACAAGACCTTTTGCAGATGCACAACCGTAACTTCGTTATTAATATGGTGATTAACGGTGAAAAAGCTCCGGCCTTTAGCGCGCGGACACTTGAACTGCCGCCACCACAGATTGACAACACCGGTCGTATTATCGAAAATACTAGGCGACTTTACAGCCGTAATCGCGCTGATATTGAGCAAGAAATTAGCCTAGCTATTCAACCCCCAGAACACCTACAAAAAGCTCCTCAATCTAACGCGCAAGCCAAGCAGTGGCCACCTCATGCCGGCGCTCAAGCAGTGGCAACAGTGATAGATGCACCGGCAGCGACGCCACAAAATAATAACTATTTCTCGCAGGAGCAGGGGACTACGGCGCCAGCTAAACGTAAAAGAACACGCAGTCGCAAGCGAAAGTCGTCAGACGGCTCCCAGGAGCCTCATAGTAGCGAAAATACGATTGTCCTTGAACATACTGAGACAACTCAGCAATCAAATGATGAAACAACTCTACGCGTTCACTAGCCTTTAGGTGTAGAAACGTAAGACATAATAATATAGAACATATTTAGTACACTCATAATAACGATAGCACGGGTTTAGAACCGGCTATTTACGTATCCGATAACATAAGCCAGAATTAGACGATAAGTCGGCTTAAAACAGCCAAAAAGACAGCTGCAAGGCAAAGCCAACAAAATAGTGGAGTAACCAAACAAAGTAGGGACAAAAATAATTCAGTGCAGCGCAAGTTAGGTGAATTATGTGTGATAAATATTAAAATAGATTATGGGTCCTCAAATGTACCTTTTACGACATTAGATATAATACACAAAGATGACTTACTATGTGGCTTGTATGAAGCTAAAAAACAGATATACACCATGCGAGAGTAGTATACTACTTGGCGCCGCTGCATTTACAATCTAATTTACATTCATATTTAATCTTGCCCTTACTTATTGATTGTTATTACACGCATAATCATCGTTAACTGTAATCGTTGTATTTATATACTTATCCACACGTTGTATATTTTGTTTGCATTTTCGTGAAAATATTTTCACACTTCACTGCCCGCTTATTTTTACAATATTTGCTTTTTTATTATTTCTGTGTTTATATATGTATTTCCTTCTCTACCAATATGTTCGTATATATAGAACATATTTAGAACTGAATAGAATAGAAGAGGAGTGTGCCCTATGGGCTACAGATAAAAAGCTTTGCCGCTGACTCTAATATCAACATAAGCTGGCGCCATACCGTGACTCGAAAGATAATTCAGTGACCGACTCATATCCTCTACCTGCTCCCCCACTGGCCGGTCAATCGATAATTTCACAAGTGGTGCGACGTCTTTCAGGCGTATCTCCAGCTGACGAGTGGTATCAAGCGGTATAATTGCCTGTTGCACAGTAAAACCACTGGCTTTAGACAAGGCGACAACTCGTCCAACAAAACTTAGAAAACGATTACTAGCCACGGCTAAGCCTTGTTGAACACCGATACCGCTTTGATCTATAATCTCCACTCCAGGACTGGCGTAATAGTTGCGGTCAAACGCCAGGCCCTTTGAATCAACGAAATACTGCTTATTATTTATGACCCAACCAGCCACTGGGCGGCGCATCGTAAGGCTATAGGATGACCTGCCGATAGAGTCATACTTGACGTTTAATAATTCATCCACCTCCGGCAATTTTTGAATTAGATAGTTATTTAAATTGGTTTTATCAAGCGCAAATCGTAAACGTTCAATTGGATGCTTTCCTAAGTAATCATTAATAACCTTTTCGTAGATAGCCGCGTCGGCAGGAACTGAAAAAGACGCGTCAGATACGACAACCGCAGCTCTAGCCGTAAACTGAAATAATAAGAATAATATTAATGTTGCAATTGCTACAACGATTAGTAATACTCCCCCTATTTTTCGTCTCTGTAAAGCCAGATGATGCGCTTGAGTTCGCGGTGATTCCAAATCGGTTTTATGATGTGTCGTACTGAGATTATTAGAAATACTACCAGTAAGCGTTCGGTTGCGTTGAAAAATTCGCTCTGTATTATCAGCCGTTGCTGATGGGCGCGAATCGCCTTCTACTGAGCGGCGTCGCCTGGGCGCATCTGGTGTTTTTTTCTTAAATAAGCCCATGATAGTTACTGACTATTATAGCTTATTTAGCGGCGTCCAAGATTATATCCGCCATATTTAAAGCGGCGTTCGGTCTTGCGAATTTAGAGAACCTCTTTGCCATTAGCGATGATTCCTGCGGATGACTTAAAACTTCTGATATCGCCTCTGTTAGCACCTGAGAATTATCAACCATAGCCTCCTCATCAACAATCTTTACAGCCTCTGCTTCTGAATAAACAGCGGCGTTCTTTAGTTGATGACCGCCAGTTAATTTGCCATTAGGCACAAGGATTGTTGGGCGCTCTAAGGCCGCTAATTCTAGAATAGTCGTGGCGCCAGCCCTTGTCACAACCACATCAGCCGACCCTAGTAGAGCCGCCATACCACTTGATATAAAGGCATGCAGCTGAAACCGACTATCGTTCTCTGGTGTTAAAGCGCGCAGCTCATCATATTGGGCCGCACCAGCCACCAAGACTACTGAACCCAGCTTCAAAAGTCCAGCCAGTGATTCAGCGACGGCATCATTAATACGCTTAGCACCCAGTCCCCCACCAGTTACAACGATTAATTTGTCGTCCACATCAATCCCCCACTGCTTCCTAGCACGCAAACGCTCTTCGGCGGAAAATGGATGAAAACTACCAGAAATCGGAATTCCGACGTAATGTGAAATTTCCTTAGGATAAGAATAATACTCAAGTGGCGCGCCAGTAGCTATAGCGTTCGCCCATTTGGCCAAAATACGATTAGTCAAGCCTGGATGAGCATCAGAGTCATGAATAACCAGTGGGATACGGAGTATTCTAGCCGCCAAGCCGACTGGCAAGCAGACATAACCACCTTTGGTGAAAACGACGTCAGGACGCCAGAGCAGTAACATAATAAAGCTTTGGATAAATCCGACCAGTACTAAAAAACTATCGCGCAGATTAAGCATGACCAGTCGCGCCCAAATTAGTTGTTGAATCACTGTCAGATGGTGATAGCGACGAAACTTGCCAGAAACAATTCGCGTTATTGGCAGGTCTGGGTCGAAATCAGCCAACAGTGATTTTGCTTGCTTGGCAAACTTAATATCACACCAAAAACGAATTTGAGCCTGTGGTTGTTTTAACCTAAGTTCTTTGAGAACCGCGACGACTGGAGTGACGTGACCGCCCGACCCCCCGCCGACTGCTAGAATCTTCATATTGCGCCTCCTTTAACCTTGATGTGTGCGTCGTATATCGTGATAGCTGGAAAACTAACCCAAGCGCGGCGGCGATGAATATCATACTGGTTCCGCCAAAGCTAAGCAGTGGTAATGTAATACCTGTCAGCGGAAAGATTCCAATCATTGACGCTACATTAAGAATAACATGCGCGCCAAACCAACCAAACACGCCAGCGACAATTAATTTCAATCGCGGGTCAACCAAATGGTCCATGACTTTTAGCAACCTCATTATAAGAGCTGTAAATAGGATTAATATTCCGACCAGCCCTATAAAACCAAACGTCTCTCCCATGATTGCGAAAACTGAGTCATTAATCGCTTCCGGCAAGTATCCTGTGGCCTGAACGCTATTACCAATCCCAACGCCAGTCCAGCCGCCGGTGCCAATGGCAATTTTGGCGTGTTCAATATGATAACTACCAGCGTCACTTGTTGAACTGTTGTCGCCTTTCAAAAAAGTCGTGATTCGATCAACTCGATGCGGTTCGGAAACAATAAATATGCCGCCAATAACCAGCGCTCCAACTATTATCGCCAAGCCGATTTTTTTATTAAGCCCAGCCACAAATAGCATCGAGAAGACGATGCTAGTCAGCGCCACGCCTGTTCCAAGGTCTTTTTGAATAACAACAATAAACATCATCGATAGCGCCAGAATAATACCAACCGGAATTAATGTTTCGTTAACATCGTTAATTTTGCCCTGTTGAACTTTAACGCCTAAAAATCCAGCCAAAAATATCAAAACACCAAACTTTAATACCTCAGACGGCTGAAAACTACCAAGCCCTCCAAGATTAAACCAGCGAACCGCTCCAAGACTTGCCTGAGCAATACCCATATGCGTCCAACCAGCAATTGCCAGAAGGCCACAGGCAGCTAAGCCGATAATCAACAGCTTGCCGCTATTTTTTGTAATTAGAACGTAAGGAATCGTGGCCGCTAGTCCAAAAGCAAGTAGGGCCACCAACAAACTTGTGGTTTGTTTAACAAAGAAGTAAGTATTGCTGTAATCACTGCCGTAGGCATTATTTAGAACGTTCGCGCGTTGTGGACCGATGGCGTAAATAATTATAAGTCCAATCAGCATCAGCAGGCCCATATAGAGCACTATTTTGTAATCGGGTCTGTGGCGGCGACTGACATCACTAATCGGCTGACTAGATGAGCTCAGTTTAGATATAACTGAATTAACCGCCCCACCAAAAATCATAACTAGATATTACCACCCGCTAGAGCTACTAAAACACCGACAAAAGCCATGACATATCCTATCACCCAGAATCGCATCGTTATTTTAGTTTCGGGCCAACCAATCGCTTCAAGATGATGATGCACGGGCGCCGATATAAATACTTTACGCTTAAAGACTTTTTTACTAAATATCTGGATTAAGCTTGACCCAGCTTCAGCTACAAATACCAGACCAATAATCGGTAGTAGAAACAACGAGTTGGTCAGCATCGCCACAACGCCAAGCGACGTACCTAAAGCAAAACTACCAACGTCTCCCATAAAAAACCTAGCTGGGAAGATATTAAACCAAAGATAGCTGAGTAGCGCCCCAACGACCGTAAAACAAAATCCAGCCAGAATAAACTGACCCTGCAAAATTGCGATAATACCAAATGATCCGTAAGCAATCGACACTAAACCACCCGCCAGACCATCTAGTCCGTCACTAATATTAACAGCGTTGCCGGTCGCAACTACCGCGAACGCGAATATTGGTACTATCGTCCAACCGAGCGCCCAACTTCCCAAGAATGGTACATGTACGATATCAAAACCTAGTTTGGAAAAGAAGAACCAGCCTAAAACCAATCCTATGGCTGTTATGCTGATAAACTTTATTCCAGACCGCATACCAGCTACACCTTTACCGTCGCCGTGAATGTTAATAATGTCGTCGATTAACCCAACCAAAGCTCCGCCAAGTAGTGCCGCAAGTGGCAACCAGGTTTGGCCACGATTAAGATTAAACAGCGTGATAATTGCAATAACTATAACAAAAACCATACCGGCCATAGTTGGAATGTTGCGTTTAAATTTGTTGGCATGAAGTTTAGTTAGTACCGTCAACTCCTCGCCTGTCGTACTGGCCGTGCGTTGCTTTTTCCAAAACTTATAACGATATGCCAAAAAAGTATAAATTGGCGTCAAAAACATCGCCAGCAGAAACGCTGCGACACTTAACCCAAACATACCGGTCAGTTCGCCTGTTAATTGTGATAAAGTAATGTCCATTTTCCTACTCCTTTGGCTGTAGTCTTAAGTATCCAAGCATCCAGTTTGAAATGTCGGTAAATATCGGCATCGCGTCACGAGCACCCTGCAAAATTTTATTTTTGCCAGATACCTGTATCATTATGACATACCGAGCCGCATCTGTACCACCATAGCCTATATATGAACCGACTGACTCATCGGCTGAGTACTGACCGTTAATAATAACCTGTGATGTTCCAGTTTTACCGCCAACCATGTAACCAGGTTTATCAACGCTAGAAAAACTCGAGTTACGCGCTACGCGCAGGACTTCCTTAACTTGGTCAGAGGTTGATTTGCTAATCGTGCGTCGAACTGCGGTCGGAGTATTTTCATTATACTTACCGGACGCATCAAGCGTCCCCGCAAGAACCGTCGGCTTATAATAATTACCACCGTTTATAATCGAGCTAAAAGCCGAAGCCACCTGAATCATCGTCAGATCCATACCCTGACCAAAAGACATATTTGAATAGCGAACAGCATTACCTTCTGGATCAGTCGGCGGAATTATCTCGCCTTTGGCCTCACCGGTCAGCTCAATACCAGTCAGCTGACCCATACCGAACTTATTATAATAATAGTCATACATTATGTCTCTTGCTCCCCTAGTGATAGTAGTACCGTCACCCAAACGCTGCGCGACCGTTACCATACCAGTATTTAGAGACCAGTTAATAGCGTGTTGAATAGTAATTGTTCCGGTTTGACCCTTAGTGGCGTTCTCGATTACGCGGTCATCAACTTTTATGTAGTCGGTGTTAACATAAGTTGACTGAGGCGTAATCACACCCTTATCGATACCTGTTGATATCGTCATTGTCTTCATAACCGACCCGGGTTCATAGGGCTGACTGATAATATCGTTGTTAAACACGGCTACGTCATCAACCTTATCAAGTTCACCTGGATTATATGACGGCAAGTTTGCCATCGCCATAACGCGGCCAGTCTGTGGATCCATGACTAGGGCGCTACCCTTGGTGGCACCGGTACGCTTTAGGCCAGCAGCCAGAGCTTGCTCGGCATATGACTGGACATTCCTATCAATACTCAGCACCAGATTATCGCCATTCACGGCTGGCACGTTAATATTCCGATTACCGATACTAAGAGGCACATCACTAATGTCGGTCACTGATTGAAGAAGGCCGTCAGTACCAGTTAGGCGGTCATTTAACTCGCCTTCGACGCCATACTGACCAACGTTGTTAAAGTCAACAAAACCAAGCACTTGGGCCGCCAGAGACCCTTCAGGATAGACCCGCCTGGAGTTCTCTTGAAAACCAACCCCTTTAAGGCCTTCGGCTCTAATCATATCGGCCTGAGCGCGCGTGACTTTTGTCGCCAAGACCTGATAGCGACTATCTTTCTTGCTTAATAAATCAGATAAATTTGATTTAGCGTTGCCTCCAGCAATTCGTCTTATCACTTCTATAATCTTATTGTCATCAGATGTGGTTTTAGGATCAGCAAAAACCGTATAAACAGTCTCGTTCATAACCAACTGAACGGGTTTATCGCCATTCAAAGCGTAAATAAGACCACGTTTTGCTGGAATCGTCAGGCGTTTCACCTGCTCTTTGTTAGCCAGATCCTTATAATAGTCATTCTGGATAATCTGCAAATAGAATAGCCGAACGACAAAAACAGCCATGATAGCGAATATCAGACCAGCAAGGATTCTCGATCGGCTACCTTTTTGTAATTCAAATTTCATAATACTTATTCGCGAACATATGCGGTACTAGCAGGCGTCGTCATTTCACGAGCGACACTGCTATTTTTAACTGTTTCAAGCGCGGTTAGACGAGCGTTTTCAACTTCAAGATCACTTTTTTTCGTATTTAGGTCGGCAATCTGACTGTCGATTTTTTGAGATTCATAGTCATATCCCGTGGCGCGCGTTGCTTGAGTTAAATAAATCAAACCAAGCACCGTAATCATAAGTGCGACAAGCACTGTGTGAGCGACGGGGCCAAGTTTGACAGATGATTTAAATGCGACCGTATTTTGATTGCGCGACCAGTTTTGCTGCCGGCGACTACTATACTGCGTAATATTCTGATAAGACATGTGGTGGTTTTCTTTTTTATTTTTATTTTAGTGCCTGATTGCCCTATTAGAGCAACCAGGCGTTTTTGGTTTATTACTTTACGTGAACCGCAACAACTTGTGCTACGTCGGCGTATTGTACGTTTATGTGAATTGGCATGGTGTTTTGCCCCTTCCTTTTTATTTTTATTTTTTCACTGCGGCGCGAAACTTGCTGCTGCGCGCACGCGGGTTGTGAACGTCGTAAATGTCTCCAGCGATTGGCTTTTTGGTCAATGGCAGCAGTTCTGATTCTAGGCCAGCGTCAAATTGTTCTTTGAAGAACTGTTTGACTAGCCTATCCTCTAAACTATGGAAGCTAATGATGCCGACTCGCCCGCCTGGTTTTAACAGGTCGGGCAAGAGTGGCAACAGGTCTTCGACAAGCCGTAGCTCGTCGTTAACCGCAATCCGGAGTGCTTGAAAGGTGCGAGTGGCAGGATGTGTCTTTTTCCATTTGCCACGATATGTTTGTTTGATGAGATTCGCGAGTTCTTCTGTTGTTTCTAGAGGCCTAGCGCCAACAATCGCCGTAGCGATTTGCCTGGCAAACCCAGCTGGCTCTTCGCCATACTTGGTTATGATATGCGTTAGTTCTTCGACAGAGGCGTTGTTAACCAGCGTTTCTGCGCTCACGCCTTGGCGGCGATCCATCCGCATATCAAGCGGACCACTATTTGTAAAAGAAAACCCTCGTTCGCTCTGATCGAGTTGTGGTGATGACACCCCCAAATCAACCAATACGATGTCAAACTGCAGTCTCTCTTGTGTCAGCTGTTTGGCAGCGGATACAAAGTCGGTATGCATTAGCCTAGTCCCCTTGTCAGATAGTGTTTTTAACCGCTCTATAGCGTAATCGTCACGATCTACCAAAACGGATTGGTTGTAGTTATTAGTCTTAGCTAAAAACCCCTTCGCGTGCCCGCCATATCCAGCAGTTAGGTCAAGATAGCTCTCCCCTTCTTTTGGTTTTAGCGTCTGCAAAGTTGCTTCTAACAAGACTGGAACATGTAATGTCAAAGACTCTTTCGAACGGTGTTCGTCGGATTCTTTTGATTGTGGTGGATGTTCTTTTGTACTCATTTGTTATTCCAATATACCATGGAATAACAAGTCGAGATCACCTAACCGGTAGCAAGGCTGTTTGTTTTTATTATGTGTTTGTTTTATTTATAAGTGTTCGAACAATTGGTATATAGGGGGTTACTGTGTAACTCATACCCTATCAATTATTCGATTGAGAGACTTATGTGAGACTACCCCACAAAAACGAGTTTTTGCGGGGGCCCCGTGTGAGGTGGAGTTTTTTGGGAGGTGTGTTTTTGAGTAAGGTGCGCGGATTTTTTAATGTGGCCCGGAGCCCACTGCCTCACTACCAGATAGCTGATCTCGAGAGTTTTTCTTGTTATGTTATCGCGAATTGTTAAAGAACGTCGGAAGGATGTATTTTATAACCTAAACGTCAGAGGCTAAAATGCGCCAATATGCGCCCGCTCTAACGGCTACTAAGCTACGGTCAATCTTGGCGTAATCAAGCAAGTGTTGCTCGATAGTAACTCGACCTTGTTTTTGGTCCAGTTCTGCCTCGGTCTTACCGCGCCTGAAGTTTACGTTGATGTCAGCGATTTTCTCGTCGAGAATACTGCCACTGGCGCTCAGCGCTACTTCTACTTCCCTATCCCAAACTGCTTTAGGATATAGATGCAAGTATTGGCCAAAACCGCGAGTCAACACTACGCCACTTATAAATTCATTTCGAAGTTCTGTCGGTATTGTTAACCGACGCTTGTCGTCAAGCTTTCGTTCGAAATAATCTACGCTGGCCATATTGTTGTTTTTTCACGGCTCCGCTTGGTTATTTTTTAATATTAGTGGTGTTTGTTTTTTTGGTGGTGTGAGCCACTGCTTGCCACTGGCTATAACTATACTACCCACAATTACCCACTACAACCCCTATTTTTGACATATTATTAATTACATACCATAGTTATTCACAGTTCTGTGGATAAATGGGCCGTCAAACAGATACGCCATATCTGTTTGATACGTAGTATTTATTGCATATCAAATAATACGCTCGATGAATTCGTTAACACCTATAGACCGCGAATTTTTTTAATAACACGGCCAAACCAACGTGCGCTTGGTCGTAGAGTTCTTTCGCCAGTTTTGTAATCTACTTCGGTCAACCCAAACCTTGGCCATTTTCCGTATGCCCATTCAAAGTTGTCCATTAAGCTCCAGTGCAAATAGCCCTGCAGCTGCACGCCGTTCGATATAGCTTTTTGCATGCCGATTAGAGTCTGAGTAATCCACCACTGACGATTCGTGTCATCGGCGTCTGCTAATCCGTTTTCGGTGATTATGATTGGTACGTGATATTTCCTGTGCAAACGCTCCAAAGCATATTGAATATCAGCTGGCGCCAACGTCCACTGAACATCACTAACCTTGTCGGTTGGATCATGAATGCGATAGCCATAAAGTCTTCGAGACTGATAATAGTTTACGCCCAAAAAGTCACAATGCTTGATGTACTTCTTAATAAAGTAGTCATCCTGAAAATACTGACACACACTGGCACTGACCTTCGAAAGCCAAGCATTGTCACCTGCGTAAAAATAGCTTGAGTTTTTGGCGATTGAAACTTTATACCGCCTATTAAGTCCATGGATTGCTTTGGCCGCTAGTCTGTGCGCGTAAGCCATATTATTAGTAACCCGCCACCAGGCGTAATAGTTGTTCCGAGCTGGTGGCCACTCTTGCAGATAGTAGCTTTCTGTAGCGTACACTTCGGGTTCATTGATAGTTATAATCAGCCGAACATTCGCTCCTAGTTCACTAACAATTTTCTCCGCGAAGCGCGCAAAATATTTTGCGTTTCCACGCTTTTCAAAACCTCCCTTGTCTATAAACCAAACCGGCAAAGTAAAATGAAACAAGGTCACGACTGGCTCAATACCACGGCGACGAAGCTCATGCGTATAATCCTTATAGTGATTAATAGCCTCGGCACTCCACACTCCCTCTTGTGGTTCAATCCGCGACCACTCAACGCTAAATCGATAAGCGTTCATATGCATTTTTTCCAGCAAGTCAAAATCTTCTTTGTAACGGCCATAGTGATCGGCTAGCTTATCAGATACATAATTGCTTGGGTCACCGGCCTGTCCTTTTATCCGTGGCCAACTCTCGAAGTCATTAATGTGATATTCGGCCTGAACCGCCTTCGTTTTGGCATTCTCTAGTTCCCAAACAGTCCATTGATTGTGATTGCCACCTTCAACTTGGTGAGCCGCTGTAGCGGCACCCCACAAGAATTTTTTTGGGAAATTGAATGGCTGCTTGTCTTGCTCTTTCATATAATCTCTATTATAACTTGTTTATCATCAAGGCCAGCAAGTGGGACGCTATTGTACTACGTCCTCACCGAAATGTTTTTGCAGGCGCATTGTAATTGAGCCCTCGTGACGACCTAATAATTTACTTAATTCTTTGATAGTCGCGCCATTTTGAAACTTCTCTTTTAACAGACTATCCTGCCCAGGTTCCCATGGACGATAGGCATTAGGGTAGGTTTCGCGCATTTTGGCGATTTTTTCAGTCCAACCACTAGCTTTCGGTGTCTTTTTTGGTAGCTCTGTCGAACGCTTTTTAGAAGCAGCCTGCAAATATGCAAATCTTTTTAAGTCGCGACTGGCCTTATCTCGAAGCAATACGTCAATTTGCTGGGCGTCTTCGCTAACCCGAAGAGCCATTTGATTTATGCCAGATAAATACAAATTGTTCAAATTTTTTACTCGGCTTAAAGCCACATAGCCCATACCTTCGACAAAAGCTTTGCGCAGGTCAATTCGAGCCGCGTCTAGCGTCATACCTTGCGATTTATGAACGGTTATAGCCCAGGCCAGGCGCAGAGGAATTTGCGTTATACTAGCTCTCTTTTTGTCGCCATCGCGTAATTCCCAGGTGTCGGGCGCCATTGTTACGATTTTTCCGCTCTTGAATTCAACTATCGGATACTCGGTACCGCCCTCAAAGTCCATAACGATACCAAGGCTTCCGTTGGCGTATTTTTTGTCCAAACTATTTTTTACAGCCATAACTAGAGCACCTTTTTTAATACGCAAAACCGACGGTGCTAAAACGGACCTTTGTAAATTCTCGACATAGTTTTCCGATCCAGTTGTAGTCTGTGTATAAAATAGTTCGTCACCATCCAGCAGGTCAAGTTTTTTGTCATTTAGCATATCCACGTCGACGTTTACAGTATGAAGCTCGGTCATCAGCTCATCATCGGCCGGCTAAACACCAACACGTTCCAGCAAACTTTCAGCGTGGTTTCGTCGCAATTCGCCAGAACGCATCGAATTCAATATATCTAGTAGTTTTTCGTCGTCTTGTCGGTGTTGTTCTTCTAAATAGCATATCGTCGGATCAAGCTCTTGCCAAACCTGGCTGTTAACAACAAAGCCCCCCGCCCGTGAGTCTCCCCTATTAATTGGCGGCAACTGAAAAAAATCACCACTCATTATTATTTGGATACCGCCAAACGGTTCATCTTTTTGACGCACCAATCGACAAACTTGATCAACCATATCTAGACGAAAATCATGCATCATACTGACCTCGTCAATGATTAGCACGTCGGTTTTGCCAATAATCTCACGGCGTCCTTTTGCCATACGATCCAGAAATCCATGCTGAATTTCGTCAGAAATACCGATACCCGACCAGCTATGAATGGTTGTGCCACCCAAATGTGTCGCCGCTAATCCAGTGGTGGCTGTAACTGAGACGTGCTTGCCTTCACTTTTGGCAATACGAATAAATTGATTCAATACAAAAGTCTTACCCGCCCCAGCTGGGCCAGTCAGCAACACGCTTTCTCCCGAAAGCATAATCTCGAGCGCTAATCCCTGGTTCATTGACTCTATTATAACCCGTACAACGCAGAATAGATTGAAGATTTTAGATTATGGATTATAGTATAATCACAATAACTGAACGCTTTTTTGAGCTCATACTACAATCTTCAATCCATAATCAATAATCTACTACCGAGCTTCCCTTCCCTTGCCTTATTCGCCCATTCGTCAGCCATCTCGTTACCTTCGTCGCCTTCATGTCCACGTACCCAATTTAACGTGGCTTTTGATGCTTGGAAAAGTGGATATACTTCCCTAACAATATCCAGATTTTTAATTTCACCACCCTTCTTCTTCCAGCCTTTAACTTCCCAGCCTGGCGCCCATTTTGTAATAACGTTAATCCAAAATTCACTATCCGTAAAGATTTCCGCATGCTCGCCGTCCGCATCCTTTAGGGCCGCCAAGATAGCTTTGCCTTCCATGCGAATATTAGTAGTAGCGCCGTCTTCGCTGCCTAAAATATGCGGCACACCGTTCCTTATTACTGAAAATCCTCCAGGTCCAGGATTTGGGCTTGCGCTTCCGTCTGTATAATATGTAATCATCTCACCCTATTCTACACCATAAATAATTAGGATATTAGGCAATATTAGCGCATAATAGGAGTTACTATATGTGCATTCAGCACGAAAGGATTACGGAGATGGCAGAAAAACACGGAAAACCTAAGAAAGAAATTAGGAAGCCAAAGAAAATCAAGGAAAAGTCGTGACCGTTGAGGAAGTGACCGCCAAATTGCAGTCACTCCAGGATGATCCCAATATGCAAACTGTCAGTAAATACAGCCCGACCGCTCCCGAGTGGCCAGGCAACCGGTTGCCGTTTGTCGAAATCCATCTGGCCTACCTGCGCGCCCACAAGACAGTTAACCCAGCTCACTACATCTCAAATTTGGAACTAATGATAAAGAAACGCTAGAACTAGCGTTTCTTTATTTGTAGCCTACTACTTCTAGAGTTCGCTAATGGCGACTCTTTTTTGTACGGTCGTATCACGGTCACGAATCGTTACCATACTGTCTTCAAGTGTTTCAAAGTCGATCACGACGCAATAAGGCGTGCCAATCTCATCCTGGCGACGGTAGCGTTTACCGATATTTCCATTGTCATCCCACGTAACGTTGCCGTGCTTTTTCTTTAGAATATCGTAAACTTCACGCGCCTTAGAGACCAATTCAGGTTTATTTTTCAGCAGAGGTGAAATCGCGTATTTTACAGGAGCTAAATGCTCTGGCAGACGCAAAAATACCCGCTTTTCACCATTAACTTCATCCTCGGTATAGGCCGTGGAGAGGACCGCCATAATGGTTCGCTCGACACCAAATGATGGTTCAATAACGTGCGGAATAAATTTGGTGTTCGTACCTTTAACGGTATATTCCATATTCTTGCCAGCATTGTCCTGAATGTTCTTCAAGTCAAAATCAGTTCGATACGCTAGACCCAGCAATTCCTCGCGGCCGATTGGAAAATCAAACTCAAAATCAACTGTGCGCTTGCTGTAGTGAGCTCGATCGGCCTCTGGCACCTCCAACTCGTGAACGTTCTCTTCTGGTAGTCCCAAAGCCTTGGTCCAATCATGGACCAGACTCACCCACTTACTAAATTCTGCTTCCCAGTTGGCTGGATCAATAAAGTACTCAATCTCCATTTGTTCAAACTCGCGCGAACGAAAAATAAAGTCGCGTGGGCTGATTTCATTTCGAAAAGCTTTGCCTTGCTGAGCAATACCAAACGGCAAATCAGGATAAAAACTATCGACGATATTCTTGTAGTTAGTAAAAATACCCTGAGCCGTCTCTGGGCGAAGATAAGTTAGCGCATCCTTTTCATAAACAGTGACTCCGTTAAACGTATCTCCTTCTTTAATCGATACTTTAACCACGCCATCTCGAGTCTCATTATCTACAACTTTGATTTCGCCCTTAAGGTGTTGTCCAGCAGGAGCTTCGAAACTTCCCCAACTTGCGCCAACGTGAGTGTTAAAAAGTAGATTAAAATCATAAGGTAGGCTTAGGCTATTTTCTTTTCCACAATTTGGACATTTGTCAGTATCGATTTTATCGGCGCGAAAAAGACTTTTACACTCACTACACTCGACCAAAGGATCGGTAAAGGTATCAACATGCCCGCTAGCCTTCCAGACTTGTTGATTCATCAGAATTGCCGCGTCGACGCCATACATATCCTCACGGTCATCAACAAACATCTTCCACCAAAGATTCATAATATTACGTTTCAGACTAACCCCTAGTGGACCAAAGTCCCAGGTGCCACTTAATCCCCCGTATACTTCACTTCCCTGATAAATAAATCCGCGTCGTTTGGCTAGGCTTACGATAGCCTCCATTTTTTCATTCTTGATGTTTTTGTCGCTCATAATTAAGACTATTGTACCATACAGACACCTGACTCCATATTGACTTTAGACGCTATTGGTGACATAATTTTATCTAAGTTCTTTCACATAAGCCACCTCGTCCCAGGGAGTCAATCATGACCTCGTTCACTTACGAAACCCTCATGGAAGAGGGCTCTAGGCTGTTGAAGTCGGGTAGCGAATTCTTGGCTGCCTCGCGCTTCGAGGAGGCCGTTGTCTTGGCAAGCAATCGCTGCCAGAGGGCATCCGCCTTGCAGAAGCTGGGAATCGCCCGTCGCCTGAATGGCGAACTCGAGGTTTCCGAGGAGATACACAACCGTGCCATTGCCACCGCCGAGGACGACATCCTGAAGGCGCGCATCAAGCGTGACCTCGGAATGACGTACCTGGACAAGGGTGACTACAACCTGGCATACGACATCCTCGACATCAGTTACCGGACACTGCTGAATCACCACGAGCCCATAGAGGCGGCCATGTCCAGGGGGTTCCAAGGGCGCGTCAAGCTCCTACAGGGATCTCGCAAGCAAGCCGTCAGCCTCCTCCGCGAGGTCGACAAGGTACTCCGTGGTGGCGACAACCGTGACTACGAGTTGAACAACCTGATCTGGCTGATGCGCGCATCGTACCGAACCAGGTTCACCGGTTCGTGGCGAGCCGTCCGCCTGATCAAGCAGACCGAGCAGTCAAGGCGCTGGAAGGAGTTGGTCGTCATCATCATTGGCGGCAACTGGCTCCACACTCACTCGCACCGACTCTACGGATTCCTGCGGAGACACAGGTAGTACGAACCTGAACTAGCCCCCGGACCGACATATTTTCAGTCGTTCCGGGGGTGCGCCTCACTAAATAGTGAGGTTTTTTCATTTTTTATACGGCAGCGTGTTGTCTGGCGACCAACAAACAATCAGCCTGAATTGATTCTATCCCACCAATTTGCGCCAATACCTTAATCGGACGCGTCGCGATTAGTCGTAATGATTTTATATGGTCAGCACTAATGTCACCACTAACGGATTCAATAAAGCCTTGTTCGGTTTCATCATAACGATATAGTTTTTCGGCCTCTAACTTCTTGCCCTCACTGTCATGATAAAGATTTAACTCGTGCCCCAACAGCGCCGCGTAGCGCAGATAAAACCAAGTCTCGGTTAATTCAAGCGAAACCGTAGTCGCGTCGAGCGCCATTAAAATTTCCGCCATGACATCATACCATTCTGGCTCGTCAACCATTTCACTGGCTTTCGTAACTAATTTAATAACCGCGTAGGCAAATTGCATACGGTCATAGTCTTCCATAATGTGTCGGTAAAACTGGACCAGTCTGGCCGAAGTTAATATGCCCAGTTCGCCTTTGCCGTCGCCTATCACTACGTCGCAAATCGCAAACAATTCGATACCACCAGCCAACCGACTCTTTTCGCGGCGGACACCGCGCGCCATAACGCTACGTTTACCATGTGGCGTTAATAGCTGAAGCACTCTATCAGCTTCACCATAATTTGTACGGCGCAAAACAATCGCCCGTGTCCGCAGACTATTCACCTAGATAACAATCCGAACGGCTGCCATTATGTCATCAGGTTCCATCGTCGCTTTATCAAGTATCCGTCTTACTCCATATGGACTAACGTCATCGAGTTTAATATCGGCTGCCAAATTTGTACATAAAATAATCGGAATCACGCTGGTATCACCGTATGATTGCAATTCATGCAACAGGGCGAATCCCGTGCTACCCGTCAGCAGAACATCTAAAATAATCGCGCTCGGATGCACTTCATCAATGGCAGCAATAGCAGCAATGGCGTGTGGCGAAATCGCCGTCCGATATCCAGCCTTATCTAAAACTCGAGCGTACTGCTCGGCGGTCCAAGTATCATCTTCTACGATAAGAATGGTTGGTTTTTTCATAATAAACTAAGCTGGTGCGAGGCGCCAAGATCAACATAAAAAGTCGCGCCGTCGTGATGACGAGTCGCGCCAATCTGACCATGCATTGCGTCCGCAAACTGGCTAGCGACATACAATCCTAATCCACTACTTTGAGGTCTGGCGTGAACCGACTGGGGCGCTTTGGTCAGTTTATTTTGCAAACTCTTCCACATATCGCTAGACAGCGCTGGACCATAATCACGCACACCCAAGCGAATAGTTTGGCCGTCATTAAGTGCCCTTACTTGAATCTCGACGACACTATTAGAGTCGGCGTAGTGCAAAGCGTTGTCACTAAAGTTCATAATAATCCGTCGTAATAAATCTCGATTGGCGACAAGTAGAAGCGGGTGTTTGCGTGGCACCAAACGAACATCTCGGCCATAAGCACTGAACAGTGGCGCCAATTCATGAACGATATCTTCGCATAGTTGTTGCGGATTGATTGGCTCCAGCTTAAACATAGCATCATCCAGCCTGGCCGAACGCGTTAAATCACTAGTCAGGCGCAAAGCACGTTCACTAGTCAAGCTAATTTGGCGTAGCATTTTTTGGCTTTCGGCGGCTGATAAATCACCCGTCTCCAGCATTAAAGAAAGTTGTCGCATTAGGGCGAGTGGCGATTTTAATTCATGCGCCGCGGCGATAAGCGAAGGCATACGACCATCTAAAAACCCGCCGTTAAACTGTTCGTGCGTCCCTCGTTTTGCACTCATACTAAATCTAGTGTAACATGCGCACCGTCAACTGTCCCCTTCTAACAGGTTATTCGTTGAACTTAATCGTTGTAATTAAAGCATCGAAATCTGGCTTAAACGTATCAGCATCAGTTCTGAGGGTTACAGTTTTGTCGCGAATCTTGTAAATTACCGCCGAACCTCGAATGTCTTTGCTAAAGCTACCATTTAGGCGTGTGCCGTTATTGCCGTTCACACTTACCGCGCTAGACTTTAAATCACCCTTTTTTACCAAAGATTCATAACTTGCGATTACTTTGTCGTAGTCTTTGCTTTCAATTGTCACGCGCAAAGCGTATTGTTGCGTATTAGCATTACTAACAGATGGCACACTGATAGGGTTCATATAAGCCTCGTAGGTACCACCGCTAGTACTGACGTCTTTATTAACGTATACGCTCCAGGTTTTTGGATAGTTAAAAGTCAACCGTCCATAGTCATCAGGCCCTACAAACTCGCGGTTCGGCTCTTTTTCGCGCGCCATAAACTTTGCTTCGTCGCTATCAGCTTGAACTTTCTTGGCCGACGCGACTGCTTCAGCAACCTTGCCGTCAACATTAGTTTTCTGATGGTTATAGTTAACCACTCCCCAAATCGCTGCACTAACTGATGCTATGCTTATAACCGTTAAAAGAATCGTCGTAATTACTAGGCCGCTAATCGAACCGGCTTGATTTGTTTTGTGTGATAATCTCATAGCGTCATTATACTTATGGTTCAACTTACTGTAAAGGAGCCCATCGTCTTAAGCTTCGCTGTCAAATTTCTGCTTTACAATTTGGATATCATTTTTTAAAGATTTAAGATCCTTTTCGATAGTTTCTGCCAGCGCTTCCGCTTCTTTAAACTTGTCTAAAGCTGCCTCCAGTGTAAAGTCGTCACTATCAAACCACGCGACTAGATTTGATAGCTCAGCTGTTTTTTGTTGAATTGTTTTATTTAGTTTGGACATTTTTTACCTCTGCTTTAATTATAGACTTATTCGTTTCAACCTCAATCAACGCACCTATTTTTTGTGACCCACGCATAATTGCATAGCCCCTAGCAAGTACAGTTTGGGGATTAAGTTGCGACAAAACATTGCGAGTGGCGTCTAGTTGATCAAAATTAACCTCTAGATAATCTTCTATTTTAGCCAAAGACTGCGTCAGCAACGCTTTAACCTGCATAGACTGCTCTTTAATCGAGTTTTCAACGCGCGGGATTAGTGACCCGACCTGATAACGAACAGTGCGAATAATTTCTGATTTATCGGGAACTAAAATTTGAGCGGCATTACTTGGCGTTGCGGCGCGTACGTCCGCTGCCAGTTCAGCCAGGCTTTCGTCAACTTCATGACCAACGCCCAAGAGTGTTGGGATTCGACTAGTGGCAATAGCACGTACTAACATTTCATCATTAAAGGCCGCCAAATCATCAGCACTACCGCCACCACGAATAATCACAATTACTTCTGGCAATTCATCGCGACTATTAAAATAATTTAAAGCCCTTATAATCTGGTCGGGCGCGTCAGTGCCCTGAACTTGAACATGCGCGACATCGATTTGCAATCCGCCCCATCTATCATTAATAATTTTTACGAAGTCGGCATATCCCGCCGCCCCAGTGCTACTAATTACAGCGACATGGCTAGGAACAATCGGTAATAACCTCTTACGCTCGGGTGCGAAAAGCCCTTCCTCGTCAAGTTTAGCTTTTAGTATTTCAAAACTCTTTTTAATTGCGCCCTCGCCACTTGGACGAACCGACCTAACGGTTAAACTAAACTTGCCCCATTGTGTCAGCTTCGCAGTGGCGCTGACAATGACCTTCATCCCGTCTTCAATCGGCACGCGCAGCTGCCAGACGGTCATAAAACAATTTAAACTTCCACCCGCATCTTTAATATCGAAGAAAACGTACTTTCCTTGATTCACCTTGAAAGAAGCTACCTCACCTTCAACCTCTACCGTTGGATAAGCATACTCGAGAGTTTGATTAACTGTCGCGATAAAATCGCTAACGCTGAATAGGGTTTTTTCCATATTTCAGAATCGTTAATTGGTAAAATACATAACCAAATATTATCGTACCCGACAACAGAACTACACGTGCTAGTAGTGTACCGGCAATAGCGACATCAGCTGGCACACCTGCCGAAGCCAAGAAAGCAATCATCACCGCTTCGTATACGCCAGCGCCACCAGGTGTAACAGATATAAAACTGGCAACTGCAGTTAATCCAAAGGATACAAATATAACCGCTGGGCTTACCCAGGTTCCAAGTGACCAGAACGCAATTGATATCAGCATAATATCGGCCACATTAGCGATAAGTGACCAGACGTAAGGTCTTTTTAAAATTCTTTTGTTCCTTTTAATTTCGATGTAGTCAACATGCAACTCTGTAAAAAATCCCTCGACTTTCTCTTGCTTAATTACGTTCTTTTTCTTACCTAGCGTCAAAGTCGACACAGCTTTATCGAGAAATTTTGATAATTTTCCAGAGAACTTTATCAAACGTGCTTTATTACCAACCATATAAGCTACCAGCAAAGTACCACCGATAGCAAGAACTGTCAGCAGAAAACTAAACAGAATTATTATCCTATTAACTTGATGATCCAAAATAAGAATCATCAACGAGATGAACAATAATGAAATAAACGCCAAAAACATTAAAGCAAAGCGAATAATCTGCCCCATAGCCGCGCGTCCATTGCTAACACCGTGCCGAGCCAGCACCCAGCCTAAGTATGAAAATCCGGCCGCGCCACCACTTGGCAAAACATGATTAACAAAGTTAAGTTCTAGGGCCCAACGTGTCGTCATCCAGTTTGATACACCAACTAAATCACCTTTCGCGCGAATGTAAGAAAATATAACATTGCCAACCGCGTAATAACTAAGCAACTGAATTGGTATTAGTAGAAGCAAAATCCAAATATTAACTCGGCCAAGCAAGCTCCAGGCCTGTGTAATCTCTGACCAGCCAAAAAATACCACCAACCCAAGTAATACCGTTGTTAAGATTGTTGCCCAAGATCGAAATGACATATCTTCATACATTATAGCACCATAATCACCTCAGTCGTCGTATAATGAAGCTATGTATGTAGCAATTTTAGGTCGCCAACCCGCCCTTGGCATCGCCGAGCTCGAGTCTGTTTTTGGTGGCAACAAAGTAACTCCGTTGTCTAATTTAGCCACTTTAGTCGACACCGAAAAACTAGAAATCCAAAATCTTGGCGGCGTCCTCAAAGCTGGCCGATTAGTCAACGAAATTAGTAACGGCGATTGGCGTGACGCGAGTCAAAAAATTGTTCAGTACTGCCTAAGCAACTGGTCGTCATATGATGGCAAAATTACGCTTGGTATTAGTGCTTACGGATTTGAAACCAAACCAGCCGACGTTCAAAAAACAGGTATTATCTTGAAGCAAAAATTAAAGAAAATCGGAGTCAGCCTGCGGTTAATACCCAACCAAGACATTTCCCTATCGACCGCTACCAGTCACCACAACAAACTAGGTTTAGCTGAAAACAAAGTTGAACTTCTAGTTGTGAAATCAAAAAACGGTCGTATATTTATCGCCGAAAGTACTGGCGCGCAAAATATCACTGCTTACACAAAACGCGACCAAGAGCGACCAAAGCGCGACGCTTTTGTCGGAATGTTACCCCCAAAACTAGCACAAATAATGCTTAATTTAGCTATTGGAAGTTGGAATATGGAAGATGGCCAGCCAATTATCCTTGATCCTTTCTGTGGCACCGGTGTCATCCTTCAAGAGGCGGCTCTGCGGGGCTACAGCGTCTACGGAACCGATTTAGCCGACAAGATGGTTGATTACTCGCGCGCCAACCTTAAATGGCTCGCAGACACTCACCACGTTAATTTTGAGCCCTCTTTGCACTCTGGCGACGCTATCAATACACAGTGGCACCAGCCAATCAGCGCCGTTGTAGCCGAGACATACCTTGGCCAGCCGTTCAGCGCTCCGCCTTCGCCCGCTAAACTCGATGAAGTCCGACGCAATTGTAACCATATCTTAACCGAGTTCCTAAAAAACCTTTCATCTCAAATTGACAGCGGTACACCGCTATGTCTAGCAATTCCAGCCTGGCGCGACAAAGAAGGCCACTTCACTCACCTACCTCTAGTATCGACAATTGCCCAACTTGGATTTAAACCACACGAATTCCATAACGTCTCGCAAAATGACTTGTTATACTACCGCGAAGACCAAATCGTTGCCCGCGAATTATTAGTCCTGTCTAAGATATAGACGCTTGACGCGCACCCCTATTTTTGATACAATCAGTTAGATTTTGTTATAAATTTAAAGGAGTTACTCCATGTCACACGTTAAAGCAGGTGGTTCATCAAAGAACATCCACAATAACGCCGGTCAACGACTTGGCGTAAAGCGCTTCGGCGGCCAAACCGTTCGTACGGGTGAAGTTTTAGTACGTCAAACTGGTTCAACCAAATTGTCAGGTCCTGGTACCTTCATCAGCAAAGATTTCACTATTCACGCTGCTATTGACGGTGTCGTTACCTTCGACAAAGTTCGTAAAAGCCGCTTTACTGGCAAAACCGCCCCTCGCACCCAAGTATCCGTCTTATAAAAAAATAACCCCCCAGGGGTTATTTTTTTAATGCATGTTTACAAACCTATTCCCAGAAAATCTCTAGCTTGTTCAGACATTCTTCGTCTAACTGTAAATACTTTCTCGGCGTCTCTCGCGGCTTGAGAATAGTCACCAGCCTTTTCAGATTCACGTTTGACTCTTAAAGCCATACGATAGTCGGTGATTTCATTTTGAACACTTGGTGGTAGACTTTCGAATTGAGGTTTAACTTCAACTTCAGGCAAAACTTCAGTCACTTTCTTAGCGCCAAAATCTGGTATACCTGTTATTAAAACGCTGGGATTATTTATGCCACTAGCTTTAACCGCCTTATCGCCTAGGTTTTCCCTCACTTTTTCGGGAACTACTTCATTATTGGCATCCTGCTCATTTTTTTTGGGGTATTCTACAATCTCGTGCAGTAATGTACTTGCGGTAGTTATATCTTCAAGAAGTGCCACGAAGGCAGCTCGAAGGTGATTTGCTCGAGGGATAACAAGAAATGGGTCTTTAACTTCTGGGTCATTATCTCTACCGTTAAACATACCTTCAAGTTTATTAAGACGCAAAAGCATATCGGACCAATTATAGGGCACGCCTTCACTACTAGTTACTTCACCAGCTTTAACAGCATCTTCAACTGTTTTTAAAAAGGCATCAATAGCGTCAACTTTAATATTAATGTCAACGCCTTCAACTCGAGTAGCCTTGAAAACTTTATCGGTTTCGCCTACAAAATCAACTTTATTATCATCTAAATCTGATTTGTCGGTTGGCGCTACAGTTATTGTTTCTGTTAACATTTTTTTTGTTTTTCCTTATTTGTTATCACTATAGCATAACCATGATAAAAAGTCAACCCCGCTGTACGAGGTTGACTAGATAAAAACTTAAATATCTTATTAAGCTTGTGGAGCTTCAGGCGTCTGAGGTGTTTCGACAGGCTGGCCAGCAGCTTCTGTCATCTGGCGCTTTTTTTCTAATATTTCAGCTTCGGAAGGCGTTTGTAAATTAGTATAACCGCCAAATTCAAGCATAGGAGCCGCAGGAGCTTTAAGTAGAGGCTCTGCCTGGCCAGCTTCTAGCAAAGGTTCGACTTGTGGTTCTTGGGTTTTTAGCTCTTCTGGCATACCAGTAATAACTTCTGGTGCAGGTGTCAGTATGACTGGCTCTGGGCTAGTCTGTAGACTTTCTGGCACGCCAGTAACGACACCTTCCGGCACTTTACTTGGTGTTGGTTCAATGTTGTTTTCTGGTGTCATGTTTGTTTTCCTTTTTTAGTTGGATATACCCATATATAAGCATAGGCGTCTTTATAAGTCAAGAGGTCGCTAATGCGACCTCTATTGTAAATTCAAGTTTTATTACCTACTCAGCAGGCTTTTCTAACATACCTAGGTGGTACTTTACGCGCTCCACGACGTCACCAATCACTACCTGTGACTTGACTAAATAATCATCAACACCAAGTGCTTCGGCTCGCTCTTTATCTTTAGGCTGGCTTAAAGCGGTTAGCATAATTATGCGAATGTCAGCCGTATCGGGCGTATTACGCAAAATATCAAGCACATCAAAACCGCTAATCTTGGGCATCATAGCGTCAAGCAAGATTAAATCTGGCTTGAAACTCTGAGCGGCCGACAAGGCATCTTCACCGTTATTAACTTCTTGAACTTCAAATCCTTCAAGTTCCATACGAGACCTGTATACAGATGATAGCGCGACGTCGTCTTCGACAAGAAGGAGTTTTTTCTTTGTTTCCATATTACCCATTATAGTACTACAAACAACTGATAAAGCACAAGCTTTACAATCCGAGCGCGTTCTTGGCCGCGTCAAGTTGCGTGTCATTGCCCGCATTGATGTCTTCGGCGCTCAAAGTTGCTGTTATATCTGGCGATATGCCTTCTTTCGTAATATTTTTACCATTTGGCGTGTACCAACGAGCAACCGTCACCTTCAACTGAGCACCAGCTGGAAGATCAATTAGCTTCTGAACGCTACCTTTGCCAAAAGTTTTCTCACCAACTAACTTCGCCACTTTGTGATCCTGAAGGGCGCCGGCCAGGATTTCGCTGGCACTGGCGCTACCACCGTTGACCAATACGACCGTTGGAATACCGGCAAGAATCGGATTACTGGTAGATTTGAGCTGATTAACGACTTTACCGCCAGTTTTCTCAACAACTACCACCTTGTTATCCAGCCACAGACCTGCAAGATCTTGAGCAGCATCTACATAGCCACCACCGTTGCCACGTAAGTCTAAAATGACTCCTTTAACACCCTGATTCTTAAAGTCCTGAGCCGCTGCACGAGCAAGACTGGCAGTTTCGTTATCAAAACGACTGACCGTTAAAATACCTATACCGTCCTTAACAGACGCATCGACGCTTGGATTAGTGATTGTTTCACGCGTAATCGTGTAATCTTTTACTTCTTCGCCCCGTTTAGTCGATAATTTCACGGTCGTGCCAACCTGACCGCGAATCTGCGCAACAGTCTGGTCGATTGTCCAACCGGATGTTGATTGGTCATTAACACTAACAAGTACGTCACCAGCCAGTAGTCCCGCTTTCTCGGCAGGGTTGGATTTTAAGACTCTGACAATATACAATTGGTCATTTTTCTTGCCAACCTCAGCCCCGATACCGCCACCAATATTACCAGTTAGGTCATTCGCGAAGCTAGTCGATTCGGAAGCATTCATGAAAAGCGTGTATTGGTCGCCAGCAGCATTTACCAACCCTCTGTTAGCGCCTTCGATAAGAGTTTCGTCGCTAAGATTGCCGTCGAAGTTAGCTTTCAAAGCCCGATAAGTTGCCTCAACCGAACTCAGATCAACCTCGCCACCGTATACCTTTTGGCCAAAAACAGGAGCAATAACGCTCATAATCTGGTTGCTGTAAGTACCTGCCAAAAAGCCTAGCGCGGCAGAGGCGGCTACAAAAACAATTAAAAGATTAGACGAAAATGGTTTCTTGAATATATTTTTTAGCGAATTTTTACGCGCATGAGTTATCGGTGGCTTGTCGGTCATTATTCTCCCCTGTTGGTCTATCATTACTGACATTAATTATAACGTACATTGCTGAGAGTACGCTATAAAAGTTATGTTTATTGTTTGAACTAAAGACTACGGTAAGCGTCGAAGAAGTTTACGGAAAGCTCCATCAAGCTGTACATTCCATAACCTTCACCGTAATTAAAGTTATACTGACTAACCTTAATTACACTCTGCCCTGCTAGTGGACCGCTGGTACTAATGTATGGATCACTCTCGACCCAGGCAACGTGACCAGATGGTCCAGCATAAAGAATTGCGACAACGCCAGCTCGTGGTGACGTCGGAGTACCGTGGTCAGCGAAGTTTCTTGCATCACCCCAGCTTGGCCAGTATCCCTTTACTTGATTAATCTTCCATGCAACATAGCTGGCGCACTGTCGACAACCGTATCCACGACCATCTTGTCCATCAGGATTGAGCCCAGCTACTCCGCCAGACGACATATATGTATATACTATCGGACAGTTGCTATTATTCCAACTGCCATAGCTAGGATCGGTGACGTATTCTGGCAACAAGCCACCAGCAAATACTTTATACCCACCAGTGCTCGTACCCCTACTATTAAGTGCGGCCTGTGTGGCTCGAGCGGCAGATATCTGTGCGGCACTTGCGCTAATAAGTCCCTGGTAGGCGACCTCGTTGTTCTGTGTCTTTGCTAGAATACTCTGTTGCTCATTTTCTTTTGCAACAAGCGTGTCTCTGGATGTCTTCTGCTCTACAAGGATTCTCTCGACATCTGCTTTTTGAGTATTTAATTTAAGCTTTAAATCCTTTATTTCCTTAATGGTACTAGTCAGCTGATCGCGAACGGAGTTACGATAAGCCTGTTTGTCTAGATAACTACTGATATTTTTACTACCAGCCAACATCTCAAGAGGAGATATTTTCTCATCGATATATAGATTTGCAAGTGTTTCGCCCAGTGCGTCTTGGTTATCAATAATTTTTTTCTCGGTATTAGCAATATCTATCACTAATTGGTCATATTTGGCTTGATTAAGGTTAATCTGAGCCTGGATGGCGGCTTTTTCGTTAGCAAGCTGAGCCAGCGTTGACTGTAATGTAACAGCCTCGCCGTTTAGACGGTTAGCTTCGACCTGATATTTATTAATATCTTGCTGTAAAGCATTAATCTTATCGTCATATTGGTCAGCAGAAACAGATTGGCTAATCTGAATAGGCGTCACAACAGCAATCAACAAGGCGAATATAACTACTACTGTCCGTCGCGCGAAAATTTTGACCGAAGCTGGTATGACGGAACGCAGTTTCATAATAGTACCAATTTTAGCATAAGCATAATCTATTTGTCAATCCCGCCCATATCTGTTAAAGCCTTAAGTAACGACGGGTCGCCAATAGTGATGAGATGATGCCAATTATAGCCCCCACTAATATCATACCCAGCAAAACAAATGCCGCATAAAAAGTTACAAAATCAATAGTTGGCTGAACGTTAATTTGATAACTCAAAAGTGTATCTTTAGACGCGTAAATCAAAGCAAATCCAATTGCCGTTGCAATGATAGCGGCGATAAAGCCATAAACAATCGCCTCGACCACGAATGGACCACGAATAAACGATTGGTCAGCGCCAATTAACTTCATCATCTGAATCTCTTCTTTACGGTTGAAGATTGCCATTCTAATAGTATTAAAAATAATAAGGATGGATATGGCGACAAATATCGTGCTTGCTACAACTCCTACTTTCTGAGCAAAACTAACAGCATTACCTATGGTTTGTATGCTACTACGACGCTCGCCAGCGAACGACGGCTTGCGATTTGTGTCAAGCAGCGGTTTGAGGGTTTTGTTATTATCAACAAAGTCGCTCAGCTGAGCAGTGTCGTTTATATCCTGAACGACAACGCGCAAAGTTCCGGGAAATTTGTTTGTTGCCTCATTAATTGTCTCTAAAACCGCTGAGTCATTTTTGTTCTCCTGAACAAAGTTAGCCCTGGCGTCTTCGGAAGTTTCATAGCTAACAGACCTAACGGATGATAATTGTTTTAGTTCATCCATCACAGGCTGAGCCTGATCTACCGTCGTACCTGTTTTAAGGTATATGGACATATCTATTTTGTCCCTCAAAGAACCAACTGTATCAACCAAAACTGTACGCGTGGCAATGGACATAAATACTATCAATAGAGTAATCGTCATGACTGCAGTTGCCGCAATCGTTAACCAGGCGTTACGCGAAAAATTATTAACGCCGTAACGACACATACGCACAAATGTTATCCATTTGCGACGAGCCTGCTTTTGTTTGGCGAAAGTCTTTGAATCTAATTTTTTGCGCTTGCTCATTGTCGGTAACTCCCCTGTGCTTGGTCGCCAGTAATCTTGCCGTGTTCAATCGTAATAACGCGTCGCTTCAATTTGTTAACGATATCAACGTTATGAGTAGTCAAAAGCACAGTTGTGCCGTACTTATTAATTTTTTCAAGCAAGCGCACGATATCCCAGCTGTGTTTTGGGTCAAGGTTTCCAGTCGGCTCGTCGGCAATCAATATTTTAGGCTGACGCACGACAGCACGGGCAATCGCGACACGTTGGCGCTCACCACCAGATAATTGATGCGGAAATTGTTTTTCTTTGCCAGTCAGTCCGACCAGTTCAATAACTTTTGGAACGGTGTTTCTAATTTCGCGACCAGTCATACCGGCAATTTCAAGGGCAAAAGCAATATTCTCATAAACAGTTCGCTGTGGCAGCAATTTAAAATCTTGAAAAACTACACCAATCTTGCGACGTAGCATCGGAATATGGCTGTCTTTTAATGTATCGTAATCAATCCCACCAACAACAATCTTGCCACTGGTCGGCTTTTCTTCACGGGTTAAAAGTTTTAGTAGCGTTGATTTTCCAGCACCGCTAGTACCAACTAAAATCACGAATTCGCGCGGCTCGATAAACAAGCTGATGCGATTCACGGCCGGTTCTAAATCTTTACCGTATGTTTTTGTTACCCTATCTAGTAGTATCATTTCCGTCCTTAATTATAACATAAGAGTCTTGACGCGAAGACTTAAGTTAACTTGTTTGCGTGTGGTCTAGATAGGCCTGTATAAAGCCATCTAGTTTGCCGTCAAGCACTCCCTGAGCGTCGCGGTCCTCGTATTTTGTACGTGTATCTTTAACCATTGTATAGGGATGAAGGACATAATTTCTAATTTGACTACCCCAGTTAGCAGACTCACCTGCTTGCAATTCCGACGTGCTGGCCGCATGCTGTTCCAGTTGCAATTGGGCTAGTTTGCCACGCAATATCTTGAGCGCAGTTTCGCGGTTTTGAAGCTGAGAGCGCTCATTTTGAATTGCAACAACAATACCGGTCGGAAGGTGTGTAATTCGTACGGCACTGTCGGTCGTATTAACTGATTGGCCACCATGACCACCGGCTCGGTAAACATCAATTTTCAAATCTTTGTCGTCAATCTGAACTTCGTCAGGCGTATCGATTTGCGGCAAAACTTCCACTAGCGCAAAACTTGTTTGTCGTAAATTATCGCTATTAAATGGGCTCAGACGAACCAAACGATGGACGCCATGTTCACTTTTTAATTTACCGTAAGCATAAGGTCCAGTTATTTCTATAACGCTAGATTTGAGACCGGCTTCTTCGCCATTCGAGCGCTCAATCGTCGATGAATGCATACCGGATTTTTCCGCCCAGCGCAAATACATACGCTCCAACATTTCAGTCCAATCTTGCGCGTCCGTTCCGCCAACTCCAGCGCTTAATCTCAAAATCGCGCCACGCTCGTCATATTCACCATTGAATAATAGTTCTTTGCGCCTATTTTCATATTCTTTTTCGAAAGCGCTTACTTGCCCTTCAAACTCTTTCAACAGACTGTCGTCGTCCATTTGAATTAGTTCGGTAATATCATTAACCTGGGTTCTTAACATTAGCCAAGGCTCAACCATGCTACTAAGTGCCGCCAATTGTTTACTTTTATTTTGCGCGTCGATCGGATTATTCCATACTTCAGATGCCGCCAAGTCACTAACTAGTTGTGTAATTAATTTTTGCTTTTTATCAATCTCCAAGCGAGCGAAAGCGCCGTCAATTTGGGCCGATAGTTGTGTTATCCGTTTAAGTAATGGTTGCATTATGTTTGATTATGGCCAATATTAAAGCGCTTCAACAGCGGCGATGTATTGATCACCCCTATCTGAGTAATTTTTAAATAATCCAAAACTAGCGCAGGCGGGGCTTAGCAAAACCACACTGCCGGGCGTGGCCAAACTACGAGCCCGCTCAACAATCTTTGGCGCCGTTGCTTTTTCCAATATCTCATAGGCACTAAAGCCAGCTGCTTGGCAGGCATGAGCAATATTCTCGGCTTCGGACCCTATTAGAATGGCCCGCACGTCTTGTTTGACTAGTTCTTTAGCCAGCTCTGCAAAGTCCGAACCTTTGGATGAACCGCCCAAAATTATAACTTTTGGTTGATTAAATGACCTAAGAGCCGCGATGGACGCGCCTGGGATGGTGGCTATACTGTCATCAAAGTAACGAACGCCATCCAGCTCGCGTACAAACTTCAATCTATGAGGTAAGCCCTTAAAATCTCTTAGCCCCTTCTCGATTGCCTCGGTGTCATTCGTATACGACCAGGCAGCATCAATTGCCGCGCAGGCGTTATCTTGATTGTGTAATCCCATCAGTTGCATGGCCTCAACTGAACAAATATATTGTTCACCGTAGAAAAAGGAGCCGTCTTTAACGTGAGCTGAGTTACTATCTGGATAGCCTATTTTATTGGCTTTTGACCGTGCGGCAATCGCCCGAGTGAATGGGTTTAGCTGATTGTAAATCAGCAAATCATTAGTCGTTTGGTAATGTGTAATGCGGTCCTTCGCGTTAAGATAATCGTCCATATCAAGGTGAACATCAAGGTGTTCTTGTTCGATAAATAATATTACAGCTGTCTGTGGTGAATATTCAATATCCCACAGCTGAAAACTTGATAATTCGTACACAACAATGTCGGTACTAGATATCTCTTTTAAAACGTCAAGTGGCGCAACACCGATATTGCCAATTAACCAAACCTTTCGGCTGGCTGCCTCAAGGATACTTGCGATTAAACTGGCGGTTGTTCCTTTACCCTTACTGCCAGTTACACCAATAATCGGAGCTGGACATTTTGAAAAAAACTCATTCGCCGCCGACCAGATTTTTCCATCTGTCTTGATTTTATACGGAGCAAGTCCTGCGGTCCGGATAACTAAATCAAAACCCTCCAGATTCTCAAAAGCATTTTCAGCAATAATTGATTTTACACCGTCGGGAATAGGGTTGTCGGGCTGACGTTGATCGACAATAACAATCTCATTAGCAGAATCTGCCGCGTAATAACGATAGTTTGATTCACCCTCTAGTCCATATCCAGCGATTGCAATCTTCATATGTCTATTCTAGCGCGGCTCGAACAATGTTACTAACTTATCGTTCAAATCGACCAGCTCCTGTGTATCTCCACTACTGACAGCGGCTAGAACCCAGGTGTTCTCATCGATAAAGCCGCGTGCCGTTTCAATCATGCGCTTCAGTGACACTTTTTTTATCATATCTGGCACAGTTTCATAATTCTTGATGAAATCGTCGGCGAAGTAGCGACCAGTATAAAAACTACTGATTTGCGAGACGGTTTGCGCGCCCATTTGATAGCGACCAAGCGCAAAAGATTTCGCGGCGTCAATCTCTTCTTGACTAATATTACCGTCCAGCACGCAACGAATTTCACGCGTGATAATATCAAACAATTCACCTGCCGTCTCGTGATTAACCTGACCAATCAAATCCCAACTGCTATCGTAATAACCTGCGCCAACATGGGCGCTAACATTATAGGCCAGACCTTTTTGACGAGCAGCACCGAATATGCGTGAATTCATCGTGCCAGTCAAAATGTGATTTAAGTAGTGCATGGCATCAAGTTCTTCGTCGTTTAATTCACGAGCAACCGCCATTGACCAGTTAAAAGTCAGGTTGGTTGCGTCTTTTCGCCTAATCACCTTTGGTGGCGCGCTAGTTAACTCATCACGCGGTACTTCAAAGCGTTCGCCCTCGGCCAGCTGAAAATCTTCAATTTGACGTTTAATCTCAGCTTTGCGTCCATCAAGCTTACCAGCAATTACGAAACGCATATTGCGCGTTGTATGCGTCCTACGGTGATGTTCTCGCACGTCAGCTAGCGTTACATTACTAATTGTTGGTATAGACTGGCGATACGTTAGAACATCCTCACCAAGCAGCTGCTGAACCCTTGGCCAAAGGATTCGATGATGATCGTTTAGATAATTAGTCAATTCTCCTTTGACGTTACCCTTCTCGGCCTGTAGTTCCACGTCATTAAAGCGCGGTTGGCAAATTGCTAGTTTCTGAAGATCCAAAATACGATCCCATTCAAAATCCGCGCAGTCGGCCTCATAAACCATAGATAAATCACTCGTGTAGGCGTTACGATAAGCTCCATTTTTGGTAAATTCCGACTCAAACTCGTGCTCAGTCTTGAACTTGGCGTTAGCTCCAAAGGCCATGTGCTCCATGACATGGGCAACCTGCTCGATATTTTTAGATTTTGCATATCTGTTGCCTGCCCTAAATTGAAACTGCATGCTCATGACAGTTGCCCCTGGAACATCAATTAATAAACCCTTCGCACCATTTTTTAGACGTACTTCTTCTACAGTATGATTCATATTAGCTTGCTTTCTGCCACCCGGTATTAATGCTTTTTCTTTCGATTCTGACGCTCAGATTTTTTCTTTTTTCTGGCAATATTTTGCTTACGATGCGCCTCGCTGACTGGCGTCGCTTTTTTTGTTTTGAAATCATTATCGCGATTTAATTCGCCGCCAGTTACTTCATTAACGCCCTTTTCAACAGCGTTCTCAGCCAAACGAGTCAGCTCGGTCTGGTATTCTTCCTCTTTGCGAGCGACTACATCTTGTTTGTGAACGTTCATAACCGCCCGTAAAACTTCGTCACGTAGAGTCAGCTGCAAACCGTCAAACAATTTCTGTGATTCGCTACGATATTCAACCAATGGGTCACGTTGTCCAACGCTACGCCAGTGAATACCCTCGCGCAGGTGCTGCATATTTTCAAGATGTTGCATCCATAGAGTGTCGAGAACCTGCAAATACACTTCCCGTTCAACTTTGCGCATAATTTCAACATCAAGTTCTTCTTCTTTTTCGATGTAAATTTTATCAACGGCTTCTTTGGCCAGCTCGTATCGGCGTTTATCGTTTTTGTCATCACCAATTGCCGTCAACTTTTTTTCACTAATTGGAAACGCGGCCATAAAATTGTCAACAAACATCTTGTTATTTTTTGCTGGCAAAGCTGTTAGTTCACGCAGCTTAGCGTCAATTAGGCGTTCGATATCTGGTTTGATGTCAGTACCTTCAAGAATTTTGCGTCGAATTGTATAGACGGCACGACGGTGACGGTTAATCACGTTGTCGTATTGAACGACGTTTTTACGAGTATCAAAGTTGTAGCCTTCAACTCTTTTTTGAGCCGCTTCTAGTGTTTTCGAGACAGCCTTATTCTGAATCGGCGTATCATCATCAACGCCCAGCCTGTCCATCAGAGAAGCTATGCGTTCACCCTGAAAGATACGCATTAAATCATCTTCAGTCGATACGTAAAACTGTGTCTCACCAGGGTCACCTTGACGTCCACCACGACCACGTAACTGATTGTCGATACGGCGAGACTCGTGCCGTTCCGAGCCAAGAACAACTAGTCCGCCCAGTCCAACGACTCCGTCGCCAAGTTTAATGTCTGTTCCACGACCCGCAATGTTTGTGGCTAATGTAATTGCGCCCTTTTCACCGGCTTTTTCGATAATCGCCGCTTCACGTTCGTTATTTTTTGCATTAAGAATTTCATATGGAACATTTTCTTTATCCAGCCACTCCGCGATTAACTCGTTTTTGGTAATCGAGGCTGAGCCAACCAAAACCGGCCGTCCTATCTTGTGATATTCCTTAATCGCGCTTGCGACTGCTTTTAGTTTGCTTTTTTCAGTTTTAAAAATCAGGTCCTCTTTGTCGATACGAACTAATGGTCGATTAGACGGCACCTGGATAACATCCAGACTGTAAATCTGTTGGAATTCTTCGGCTTCTGTGAAGGCAGTTCCTGTCATACCTGATAATTTCTTATATAGACGGAAGTAGTTCTGGAAAGAAACGGTCGCCAGCGTCATGCTTTCTTGCAAAACCGCTACACCCTCTTTGGCCTCAATTGCTTGGTGTAGACCTTCGTTGTAGCGGCGTCCCTGCATCAAACGTCCAGTAAACTCATCGACGATAATCACTTCGCCAGCATTAGTAACAACGTAATCTTTATCACGCTTGAATAATGTCTGAGCACGTAGGGCCTGATCCAAGTGATAAACCGATCTAACGTGATCTGGACTATAAAGATTTTTGATACCTAGGATTTTCTGAATCTTATCAACGCCATCATCCGTTAACGCCACACTACGTCGTTTTTCATCTAAAGTATAGTCTTGGCTCTCAAGTTTGTTAGCAATTTTAGCAAATTGATAGTAACTGTCGGGGTTTTCGGCTGCTGGGGCGCTAATAATAAGCGGGGTCCTAGCTTCATCAATCAAGATGCTATCTACCTCATCCACGATTGCAAAATGTAAATCGCGTTGACGCAAAAGTTCGACTTCATTAACCATATTGTCGCGTAAATAATCAAAGCCAAACTCATTATTAGTACCGTAAGTAATATCGGCCGCGTAAGCTTCTTTGCGAGTCACTGGACGTAGTCGCTTCATGCGCGCGTCATCATGACTCTCGTTATCGTATGTCGGATCGAAGATAAAAGAAGCTTCGTTGATAATAACACCAGTGGATAAGCCCAAAAAATGGTATAAGTCGCCCATCCAACTGGCGTCGCGCTGTGCTAGATAATCGTTAACCGTAACCACGTGAACACCTTTTTCTTCAAGGGCATTTAGATAAACCGGCAAGGTAGCAACTAATGTTTTTCCCTCTCCAGTTTTCATTTCGGCGACGTTGCCTTCATGTAGCGCCATACCACCAATTAACTGAACGTCAAAATGTCGCATACCAAGCACGCGGTCACTGGCTTCACGAACTAAAGCAAAAGCATCGGGCAGGATTGTATCAATCGTAACGCCCTTTTTCTGAAGTTGTTTCTTTAATACTTCGGTCTGTTTCTTCAGGTCAGACTTAGACATTTTGGCGTACTTATCGGTCAAATTATTGATTGACGCCACTTTTTTTTGAAGCCCTTTTAATAGCTTTGTCTGTGGATCACCAAAAATTTTAGTTAACACCCCTTGCCTACTTACCATAATCAAAAATCCTCACTTATAAGAAACTACTGTAAAATACTCCTTATATTATACGGCTATGGGGATGATTGGACAAGTCGTTTAGTTCTGCAATTCGCGGTCAAAACTACGCTTGAAGCGACCGAGTAGACGTCGGTTGCCAACGTGAGATATGGATGCCTGCTTATATTTTCGCAGTTGATTGACAATCTTGGCTTCGACTATATCAACCGCCGCTAACATATTAACTGTCGAATCCTTGGCGGTAATCGTTTTGTCGGGCACATTCAGGACCACCTCGACTTCGTATTTGTTGCCGTGGTCTAAATTAACTTCCTTAAGTCTTACTTCGGCCGAGACACTAGCTCTAGCCCGCCGCGGAAGGTATCGATCAAGCTTGCCGATTTTTTTGGTGACATACTTTTTTGTTGTCTCGTCCAAATCGTACTTGATTCCTGTGATCTCAATTGATGTGATCATGCTACCCTCCTTCGCTATACAGCAAATTATTTGGTTGGTAGTCTTATTATAACATTTCTAGGTTAGCAAGATACGGACGAAGCGCCGTAGGAATGACAACGTGACCGTCGTCTGTCTGAAAATTCTCGACAATAGCAATCATAATTCGCCCCAAAGCGAAGGCTGTAGCGTCATTGGTATGAACCAGTTCTAACTCACCATTTTGACGTCGAACTCTAGTATTAAGCCGTCGCGCTTGATAATCAGTCATGTAATCGGCTGTGTGCGTTTCACGGTATTTATCTTGACCGGGCATCCAAGCCTCCATATCGATACCACGCGCATTTGGTTTGCCAATGTCAGCCGTACATTTCTGAATAACCCTATACGGCAAACCAAGACTTGATAACAAATGTTCTTGAATTGCAACAAACAATAAATGTTCATTTGGTCCAGCTTCACCGGTTGTAAAACTTTCGATTTCCAATTTGTCGAATTGATGCATTCGTAGAATACCTTCCGTATCCTTGCCGTAAGTACCGGCCTCGCGTCGAAAGCTGGTAGCATATCCCAGATAACGGATAGGTAACTGGTCTTCGTCAAAAATCTCATCAGCGTACATACTGCCCAGGACGTGCTCGGCACTGCCCTGCAGCCACAAATCATCACCCTCTAGCTTATAACGGTCGTCCCTGGGCTCAAGACGGTCCATAGCCTCATATAAGTCAGTTCGAATCATCAAAGGCGGTAGAACTGGTACGAAAGGCTTGGTCGCAACGCTTAGTCCAGCTTTGTCGGCAATTTCTCTAATTTTTGCTTCATCGCTTAGTGTATTAATAACAAATTGAATAATTGCGAATTGAAGTTTTACTAAATCACCTTTAATATAGGCAAATCGACTACCGGCAACCTTAGCAGCCCGCTCTTTATCAATCCAATCTCGAGTAGCGGCAAGCTCGATGTGACTTTTAGGATCAAAATTAAATTTTGTAATCTCACCGACTGTTTTAGAGACAATATTATCGTTTTCGCTCTGTCCAAACGGAACGTCGCCCGCGGCCATATTTGGCACACTTTTCAAAAGTGCCATATATTTATCGTCAACAGTTTTCAAACTCGACTCAACAACCGCTAACTCATCTTTAATTAGTCTAGCATCCTTAATCAATTCGTCCGAAGGACGACCGCCTTTCATCTGGGTCGAGATATTATTACGCTTCTCGCGCAACTCGTCAGCCTGACGCTGTAAACCGCGCCTAGTATCGTCTTGGCGTAACAAATCCCCAATATTAACATCGTAGCCTTTTGCTTGGGCGTTTTTTTGGACCAAATCGACATTTTCACGAATGAAACGAATATCTAACATAGCTTTTATTGTATCAAATTATAGATTATTCGGTACGAAGTGCTTCGATTGGATCAAGTTTAGCGGCTTTTCGGGCTGGAAAATATCCAGCAAGCATAGCAACCAACATCAACACGACTATAAGCAGTACGATTGGAATGGGCTGAAAAATTAACAACGAATTACCTTCACCAAGACTTAGTGTCTTTGTTACCCACGGATTAAGCGCTGTGCCTAGCACTACCGCTACGACAGAACCTATAACACCCCCAAGGAAACCAATCCATGCAGCCTCAAACTGAAACAGACGACTAACGTGGCGACCACGCATACCAAGCGCTTTCATTAAACCGATTTCGCGGGTACGCTCTAGGACAGATATATACTGCGTGTTAATAATTCCAAACACACTCGTAATTAGCGCCAAGACACCAAAACCAATTACTATACCCTGCAACGTATTAACAATCGTAAATAGCAGGCTCTGCAGGTCTTTGGCGGTCTCAACGCCATAGCCTTGGTCAACAAGGGCCTGTTTAACTACTGCTGGGTCAATACCAGACTTAACACTTGCGGTCGCGATTGCGTACTTGTGATAGCTATCAGTTCCTTCGGTGCTAAAATCGGCTAATTCTTTGGCTGAATCATCGCTAATTTGAACATTTGAAGTTGCCGTTAGAGCGGTTGCGGACTTACCCACTACTGCGACTACGGTATATTCAACATCCTTAACTTGCGTTGCAGTCACCTGCGCAATTGCGGCTGGATTATTTTGTTGCAATAGTTGTTGAATTTGAGCCTCAGTTATATTAGGTAACCTTTCAAGATGAAGCGTCACAGTTGAACCAATCGCGGCCTGGGCATCACTATAACCAAGCAGTGATACATATACTTCCGGCAGTGCAATTTGCGCCTTAGTAATAGAGGTTCTTAAAGCTGGCAGGCTACCCGCTACAACTGTTTGAGTGACGCCTGAGTCATATGTCGTCGCTTGAACTGTATACTTTTTTTGTTCTGCCCTGGTGATATATTTAGGACTAATTGTGTATGAAGGCGTAATACTTTGTATATCGTTACGCTGAGCAATTTTATCAATATCAGTTTGGTCCAACAGTTTAACTGTTCCGCCCGATTGAGACGAGACGCTTACGTTGGGGTTGTATTCTTGGGGACCGGTCTGACCACCCTCGAAGTAACTTTTATCTTTCGCGATGGCTAGAATCTGCGGATCAATATTGCTTGTGAGAAGTGTATTGGCATATTGACGAGCACCCTCGCCAGTCGCCAAGGCAATCGTCAAAGTAAAGGCACCGACTGCAATTGCTAGACTTGTTAATATCGTCCTTGCTTTAGCGTGCTTTAGGCTACGGCCCGCTCGACGAATAATATCAGTGGTTTTCATTACTTTACCTCACCTATGATACGGCTTACTTTACCGTCTTTTATATAAATTCTCATGTCGCATTTTGCGGCCAAATCTTCATCATGTGTCACGATTACTAACGTACTTCCGCCTTGTTTATTAAGGCCAAATAGTAGTTTTTCAATAGACGCCCCAGTGACAGTGTCTAAGTTTCCTGTCGGCTCATCCGCAAAAATAATTCGTGGATTATTAACAATCGCCCTGGCAATTGCCAGTCGTTGTTTTTGACCACCAGATAAGTTGCGGGCCTTTTGCTTTTCCTTGTCGCTCAGTCCAACAACACGCAGCGCCGCCAACACTCGTTTTTTGCGAACCTTAGCCGATAAATCACCGACTTCAAGTGGCAAAGCCACATTTTCGAATGACGATTCATTTGCTTGCACAAAAAAAGCCTGAAATATAAATCCAATTTTTGCGGAACGAAATTTATCAACCGCTTTTGACTTTAATTTTAAGATATCAACGCCGTCAATAATGACTTCGCCTTTTTCTGGTCGGTCCAGTCCGCTCATGGCATGCATCAGGGTGGATTTCCCCGAGCCAGATTTGCCAATTATTGCTACGCTAGCGCCGTCAGGAATGACAAAGCTAACATCACTTAGGGCCACAAAGGCGCTTTGTTTCTTACCGTATGTTTTCGTCACATTTCGAACTTCAATCATAGTCCCCCTTTAGGAAAGTGTCCTATACAGTATAGCAAAATTAGCGAAAACATAAGCGACTATTTATGAGTTTGTTTTCGGAGAAAGACTGTCAACCCAGCTAACAAACCCTTCGATATATGCTCTGGCCTCGGCCTCAATATCACTTCTCAGCTTACCGTCAGCGTCGAATGTATCGTCAGCAACCGTCAACATAATTTTATTATCGTCATATAAAGGTGATTCAAACCAGTTAATAATTAAGGCAAGGTCGGCCTGAGCAAATTTTGTGCCATTAGGCGTTATTGAAGCTCCGACAATACCAGTTGGCTTATTGCGCCAAGAGTTGTTATCCCACGGACGAGATGCCCAATCGATCGCATTTTTTAGAACTCCAGTAAAGGAATGGTTGTATTCCGGCGTTACAAATAGGACGGCGTCAGCTGCCTCTATAGCGACCTTTAGGGCTTTGGGGGCGCTTGGAGATTCAGCCTCTAGGTCTTGGTTAAAAAGTGGTAGAGACGCGATGTCGAGATATTCAAACTCCACTCCGCTTGGTAGCAAGCCCTCAAGGTTTTTAGCAAGTTTTTTATTTATTGATTCAGCACGAATACTACCAACTACAACGGCAACTTTTGTCATATATGTCCCTTCAAGAAATTAATTAAATACTATATTTAGTATAGCATGGACTTCATCCGAAAACAATATTAAATAATTACTCTCCATAAAAAACACTCCGCGCCAAAACGTGGAGTGATTAATTTTGATTTAATACTAAAATCTAGGCGATGCTGACGATTTTGTAGGTAACGCTACCTTTTGGCGTAGAGATTGTAGCCATATCATCAACTTTTTTGCCGAATATTGATTCGCCAATTGGCGATTCGTTACTGACCTTACCAGCTAATGGGTCGGCTTCAACTGGTCCTACTACGGTATACGTAACGGTCTTGTGGCCATTCTTTAGTGTGACTGTACTGCCAAGGGATACTTTAGACTTGCTACCAGCCTTCATTAAATCCGCGTTCAGAAGTATATCCTCAATTTCGGCGATTCGGCTTTCTAGCAACCCTTGCTCTTCACGGGCTGAATCATATTCGGCATTTTCACTTAAGTCACCAAAGTCCCGTGCTTCGGCAATTTTCTCGGCGACAGCGCCACGGCCGGCTTTTAGGCGCGCGAGTTCGGCCTCAAGCTCTTTCTTGCCGCTAGCTGTAATCTGGTAAAGTTTCTTCATTTTATTATTATCCTTTTATGCAATATATATAGCGTCCTATCAAATAATGTGACGCTATATGTAGCGTAAGTTTTCATAAAGTACCTACGGTCAGCTCAGTTTAGCAAGCAGTTGGTCGTGTGTCAATATGTTTGTTTGACCAGTTTTACGTTCAGTGATTTCATATGTTGAATCTTGCAATAGCCTATCGCTCACTACCACTCTATAAGGTATCCCTAATAGCTCGCTATCAGACAACTTAGTACCGGGTCGCTCGTCGCGATCATCATATATGACGCTTATGCCACGCTCCTGTAGTGTCGCATATATTTCATCGGCTTTTTTAACAACATCCTCAGATAAACCTAAGCGAGCTAAATATACTTTAGCTGGGGCAATTGATTCTGGCCACAGTAAACCCTTATCATCACTAAGCTTTTCAACAATAACACCCATAACTCGAGTTATGCCGATACCGTAAGAACCTAAATAAACTGGTTGGTTTTCACCTTTTTCGTCTTTGTAATAAAGACTTAGTTGTTCTGATTTCTTGGTTCCAAAGTTAAATATATTACCAACTTCGGCTGACTTAACCTGCTCAAGCTCATCTCGATTCAGCTGAAGTTGATTCAGGACTTCGTCGGTCATAACCTCTTCGTTAATGGCAATTTTGCGCTCACGGTGCAGATAAATAGTATCCTCACCGGTATCGCATAAAGTCTGAAATTCATGACTAAATTGCGTAAATGAACCACCGGAAGCAAATGTAAAGAAAGTGCTATCACCCAGCCCAAGGCGCTCAAAGACACGCATATAGGCATCTGTAACTTGCTCGTAAATACTTTGTAGTTCTTCGGCCGAACGTGCATACGAGTACAAATCTTTCATCACGAATTCGCGGCCACGCATGATACCGCTTTTGGCTCTTAGTTCATTACGTAGTTTAGTCTGAAGTTGATAGACGCTTACAGGCAAATCTCGATAACTATTAACATAGCCTTTCATCATCAGGCTGATTGGCTCTTCATGAGACCAACCAAAGCCAACCTCTGTATCATTCTTCAATTTAGACTTGAACCAAATATCGACTTTCTTGTCGTCCCAACGATCGGTCATTTCCCACGTATCCTTGCTCTGCAACGCCGTCATGATTAACTCTTGACCACCTATGGCGTTCATCTCTTCACGAACAATCTTCTTGATGTTTTCAAGGACCAACAGGCCGAGCGGTAGATAAGCATAGACGCCCGCCATTTCTTTATAGATATAACCCGCCCTAATTAATAATTGGGCATTTTTTGAAACTTCATCAGCTGGCGATGTTTTGCTGGTCTTGGTAAATAAATTAGTCAGTCGCATATTATCCCCCTAGTGTATGTAATAATGCCGGATTAATAAAGAGAAAATAAAATGCGATACCGTTTTTTGACATATGTAGAAGGATTGGAGCCCACAAACTGCCGGTACTTTGCCTCAGTAAACACATCACGACACTAAGGGCAAACGTGTCAAAAGCCAGATTCCAAGCACCATGAACTGCCCCAAACAATAGGCTTGTGGCTAAAATGGCTACCCAGATTGGCAAGAATTTCTTTAATTTACCAAATAAATATCCTCGAAAGATGATTTCTTCGGCGACTGGCGCCACCACTACCAATGTCAAAAACGCCAAAACATATTCGTAATTAAAAGCTAAACCGCTAAAACCGGTATCTTGGGCCTGAGCTGAGTTAAACCAAGGTAAAAGCCTCGTCGCTAAAGTAATCAGAATAGTCGACAAAATGAGATAAATCACATAACCGACCGGCGCCATAAAAATATCGGTCCAAGTTGGTAGTCTCGTTAGTCCAATCTCTTCAAGGTTAGTCCTGCGTTTTTTTATCAGCCAAGGCAAACCGATAACAATCGCCAAAGTTATCAAATAGATAAGCGCAGCTAGAATCGACTCCAGCACGGTCGTATCGATTGACTTCAGAGATATATTAAAGCAGCCTAATAGCCACAAAATTGCCGAGATTATAATTTGCGCCGCCATAAAACTAGCGAATACCCAAGCAACCATCGTAATCATCTGGACTGCGCGTCGAAGGTGCAATGAACGACCACTGACGGCAACGGTCTCGACCTCGTCTGAATTAGAAGAGTTTCGCCACATCGGCAATTGTTACCACGAGAACAAGTCCCATTAATACTAAAAATCCTGTAGCCTGTATCTTTTCTTCCGTTTCCTTAGTAAGAGGCTTCTTCATCAATTTGAATAAAGCTGTTACAAACCAACGGCCACCGTCAAGCGCCGGAATAGGCAAAATATTCATAACCGCGAGCGTTAGTGAAATAATTGCTGTCAAAAAAACTAATTGTGTCACGCCGGCTCGTTCAGCTTGCGGAAAGATTGTACCCAAAATACCAACTGGACCAGCCACGCTATCGCCGACTGATTTAATATTATCACTAGCCTGCGCGCGTGTTGTTTCGTCTGGACTCAGTTGTAAAGCTACGCCGCTGACAAGATTGCCGACCATATCACCCAAACCCTGAAGGGTTGCCCAGGTAAGCTGTCCTGTGGTTACAACTCCGACAACTGGCGCCGACCAGGTGGCTTTAATGAACTGTCGCTGACCCAAGCCGGCTCCGAAAATACTACCGGCGGCATCGTTGCGGAGCTCAACCTTAGTTACAGCTTCGACATTATTACGAGAATATATGACGTCTACGGTCTTTCCTTGATAAACTTTCGTAAGTTCAATTAAGGCGCTACTTGACGGAACTGGTTGTCCAGCAAAACGAACAATTTTGTCACCAGTCTTGATACCAGCCTTCTGCGCAGGATAACCTTCGACTAAATTAATAACCTCCACGGGCTGTTTTATAGTTGTTGTATCGCTAGCTATAGAAAACTGATTGTCTAGAATTTTTGGTAGCCCCGTAATAGCCAGTACCGACAATAATACTGCCGCGACTATCCAGTTGGTGATAACACCAGCCAGAAGAATCTTGGTCTTTTCCCAAAAAGTCGCTGCTCCATAATCACCTTTTTGATTAGCCGCATCATGTTCGCCTTGTAACTTAACAAAGCCACCTAACGGCAACCAGTTTAGGCTAAAAAGTACGCCATTTTTTAGCTTGCGACCCCAGGCTTTGGGCGGAAAACCAATGCCAAACTCTTCCACGACAACCCCGTTGCGTTTGGCGACAATCGCATGGCCAAGCTCGTGAACAACCACCAAAAAAACCAATATCAGTAGCCCCAAGACAACGCCAAAAATTAATTCCATCTATCCCCCAAACCGTCTATTGCGCTTATTGTATTCACTTAGTATATCTGTCACGTCGCTTTTTGTCATGTCCGGCCATAATTTTTCCATAAATAGTAACTCACTGTAAGCGGCGCGCCACAACATAAAGTTGCTTATGCGCTGGTCACCACCAGTTCGAACAATGATATCTATGGGTGGTATTTCTGACGCATACAGATTTTTTTCAATTAGCTCAGGCGATATATCGTCCGACTTCGCGCCAGATTGAACAATTTTTTTAACTGCGTCTACGATTTCTAGTTGACCACCGTAATTAAAGCAGACCGCGAGCGTTCCGCCACTGTTATGAGCGGTTTGCAATTCAGCCTCTTTGATAGCTTCAAGTATTTTTACATCCACGCCATCTGGCGAACCAAGTACTTTTAGTTTTATATTGTTCTCTTGAAAGATATGCAGGTCTGTTTTTAATAATCGCAGTACAAGGCTCATTAACTTTTTTGTTTCGTTCTCACTACGTTTCCAGTTTTCAGTACTAAAGACATAGGCCGATATATATTCGACGCCGGCATCAAAACTAGCCTTAACGACTTCATGGATAGCGTTGTAACCCGCCAGATGACCTTCATAGGTCGGAATACCGTGTTGCTTTGCCCAACGACGGTTACCGTCAATTATGTATCCAATATGCTGTGGAATAATTCGCTTAGTTTCGTCGGTCATTCAAGTATTTCTCCAGTAATTTAATGTCGTCTAAGTCTTTTTGCCTGCCACTTTCGCGCTTTTTTTCAATCAGAAGCCAGGGATTGATAAAATGAATACCATCAATTACGACAGACTCGCTGTAAAGTGATTGAAAATCTATACCACTGCCCCAGGTTAGCCAAATTTCAAGCTTCTTACCGGCCAAATAAGCCTCGTCGTGCTTCACAAGCTCATTATATAAGCCTTTTTTCTTTAATGATTCGTATAAGTCCAATGACACCACCAAGTCGATGTCATCAGACACTCGAACCCCATAGGCGTCCAGAAGGCCACTACCAATAACCACGAGTTTATCATCAGGAAATTTTAAGTCCTTGATACGTTGAATAATTGTCATTATACGGTCAGAATGTCTTTTTCTTTAAGTCGGAAAATTTCATCAATCTTAATATTATAGCTAGCGATATCATTGTCAATTCCCTTTTCGACGCGCTTAATATCATCTTCAGACAACTCTTTAGCTTCTTTCATGCGCTTAGCCTCCTTTAAGGCGTCCTGGCGAATATTTCGAAGCGTGATGCGGGTTTCTTCAACCTTTTCACTAGCCTGCTTAACAAGCGCTTTGCGACGATCTTCAGTCAAGGCTGGCACGGGAACACGAATTACTCGACCGTCGTCACTTGGATTGAACCCTAGGCTTTGATCGGCCCTAATAGCAGCAGCAATTGACTGAATATTACTTGGGTCAAACGGTGTAATTTGCAATAGCTGCGCTTCTGGAGCGGTAATATTAGCCACCTGATTTAAAGGCATCTGAGCGCCGTAAATCTCAACTTTAATACCGTCCAGCTGTCCTGGGTGTGCTCGACCAGTACGAACTTTTTTTAGTTCTTCTTCAAAGTGCGTAATTGCTAGTTCAAATTTCTCTTCGTAGGGTTTTGTATCAAACATATTCCTCTTTTCTATAGTCTTATTATAACAAAAATCGCCCCTTACAGAGCGATTTCGTAGAATAGCGTTTTGCTACTCGCTAACGCCCAGTTCAATACGCTTAAATTGGCGTATGATAACATTCTCGCCGAATATAGCGACGTTTTCTTTAACGAAATCGTTAACTGTTTGCTTTTCGTTCTTGATGTAGGTTTGATTAAGTAAGACCTTTTCGTCAAAGTGTTTTTTAACTTGACCTTCTACAATTTTGTCGGCAATTTCAGATGGCTTTCCGTCAGCCACAACTCGTTCTTTAGCTTCACTACGGACCCGTTCCATTTCCTCGGTGGGAATATCCGCCTCAGATACATAAACTGGCGCCATAGATGCAATCTGCAGAGAGATTTCATGAGCGAACGCTTTAAATCCTTCTAGTCGAGCGACAAAGTCCGTCTCGCAGTTGACTTCAACCAGTACGCCGATTCGTCCACTATGTACGTAACCGTCGATTAGGCCTTCGCGGGCTTCACGGTCACCTTTTTTCTCGGCCTTCGTGACGCCTTTTTTACGAAGTGCTTCAAGTGCCTTATCAAAGTCGCCGTTTGCCTCAACTAGCGCTAACTTAGCATCGGTTAAACCAATGCCCGATAGTTCCTTTAGCTTTTTGATGTCATCAATCGATACGGCCATTGATTATTTCTCCTCTGTTTTAACTAATTTCTCACTTGCGCCGGCGCCTTCACGAACCGCGGCGGCTACATAATCTAGTAACAGTTGAACACCTTTTATAGCATCGTCGTTACCCGGGATAACATAGTCAACCAAGCTTGGGTCCGCGTTTGTATCAACAACTGCGACGACTGGAATTCCCAGTGTTTTCGCTTCTTTTATAGCGTTAATATCACCGATTACATCAATTATAAATACTGCGCCTGGTTTGCCGTTTAGGTCTTTGATACCGCCATATTTAAGATTTAAAGCATCAATCTCTTCCTGGAAACGCTGGACTTCCAATTTGTTGTAACGCTTTTCCAAATCGCCAGATGCCATTCGCTTTTCAAGGTCTTTCAGCTTTTTGATTTGCTGACCAACAGTTGAAATGTTAGTTAGGATTCCGCCAAGCCATCGCTCGGTTACATATGGTTGACCAAGTGATTCGGCGGTAGTTTTTACGATGTCTTTGGTGTGCTTTTTAGTGCCAACAAACAGAACTTGTTTGCCACCAGCTACGACCTTTGTCAAAAATGGCAAAGCTACGTCCAGTCCTTCGACTGTCTTTGTCAGGTCAATAATGTGACTGTCCTGACGTTTGCTATGAATGTATGGCGCCATTTTAGGGTGCCAACGGCTGGTCTTGTGACCAAAGTGTACGCCCGCTTCAAGCAGGGCTTTAATATCGACAGTTACTGCCATAGTATTTTGAACTCCTTTTTCCTTGCCCATACGTCCGAAGGTTCGGCTTTTTATGTACGGGCTGTGTCATTAAATATTGTTACTCTGGTAGTATACCATGTAACCCTTTAGATTCAAAGCCCTATCTAAACCCAAGGTCCATCGTCATATGTAGGCGCAGATGATGAAAAAGGTCTAGCTGGAATATAGCCACTGGCAAATACCTGGCGGACAGCCTGTATCGTCGTGTCATCACTAAACGTCCAGTAGCTATTATTTGAATCAGCCTTTTTGCTAAATTCATGAGCTATACCCCAGCCCGCTCTATCTTCGGCAGTAGAATCACCGGTGTCGGTATGGAGAGCCACTGTTGCTCCGATTTCGCCGGCAAGTTTATTATAAGACTGTTGAAAGGCTTCATCGAAGGTATAATGGGCGCCAATTTCAACAAAGCGTTCGGCCCCTTTTTGCTCCATTGCCTTGCGAAGCGCCACTTCACGAAGAGCATCATTAAGTTGAGGCTGTTCTTCAATTACACGTACAAGTACGCCATACTTACGCGCCAATTGCTCTATATTTGCCTTTTCCTCGTCGCTATAGTTTGGACTCTCTTTATAGGTAATCGTCTTACCATCTTGAAAAATAAGCTGTCCGTCGTCAGTCTCGGCGACACCTCGTACTACCCGCACGTTTGGCAACTCCAGGGACTGGCCTGGATTTAGTGAGAAAAACGTATCGGCGGTCGACATAGCAGTCGGCAAGGTGTCGTTTTCCTTAATAACTTCCGCGAAATTCGACACAATAAGAACATTCTCCGAACCATTCTGTCTGTTGTAATGCGAAGTTACTTGGCCATTTGGCGTAAAGTGAATAGTTGATCGAGGAAACTTATCAGCAGCGAAAGCAGACATAGGACGCAATACCGTCGAACCATCTTCCGCTAAAATCACTCCGTGACTGGTAGAATGCACCAAAACGACTTTTCGTGGGTCGATTGATTCAATATCAAGCTGTTTTTCAGATAGCTCGTGCCTTTTAGCCGCTTGTTGAGTTCGCTGAGCCTCAAAAAGGGCATACATAGCTTCTCTTCGTCTATCTAACGATTTATTAGCCTGCTCATTACCCAGAAGCGCCTCAAGAATCAGCGCATGTCCAGCTGTGTCTATTAATTCTAATTTTTCGCCACTATCGTCAAAGTTTAAGGCGGCAGCCATATTGTCAATTAGATGTAGTGTCTGTTCGGAATACTCACCAGCGTGCAGTTGTGCCTCAAGCTTAAACAGCTGCTCGTCATCACCACCTAATTCGATTGCCGCACCAACAAGGCCTTCGGTTGTAGCCGTCACTATTTCAAGGACATTAGCGCCAGTTAATTCTTCACTATTTTCAGCAAACCGAGTGAAATCTTCCGGATTATCGTCCTCGGTAATTATAAGGGGCGTCGCGTCGGCTTCTGATGCGATATGGTATCGTTGTCCGCTACTAATAAACGACGGTGTTTCTTGCCTAGTCCGGAAAGCCACTTTTTTACCCGCAATCTGAAAAACCGGACGTTCAATACCATCGTCATCCGTAAGACGTTCGCTTTCCGTATAGATTTCTGATTTTTCAAGTAGACTATTTGTCATTGTTTTTTTGTTTTATTAGTTATACTTAATATATTAGCATAAGTTCTATATTTTTGCAATAGCCTTTCGTATTATATTTAGCATCCCACAACCTTTGACATTTCAACCAAAAACAGATACAATAACTCAGATATGAAAACAAATTTACACCCAACCGATTATCGTCCCGTCGTATTTAGCGATGACGTGGCTGGGTTTGCGTTTTTGACCCAGTCTACTGCGCAGACCGCCGAAACTATTAAGTGGGAAGATGGCAATGAGTACCCACTTGTTAAAATCCACATCTCTTCCGCCTCTCACCCGTTCTTTACTGGTGAAGAAAAGATTATTGACACCGAAGGCCGTGTTGACCGCTACAAGGCTAAGTTTGCTGCCGCCGAAGCTCGTAAAACCGCCCTTGCTAGCAAAGCCAAAAAAGCCAACGCTGCAAAAGCTAAAAAAGACTCAGCTGACGCTTAGCGTTTGGCTTAATAAGAGACTACCCGTGCGTAGTCTCTTTTTATATGTAATAATAGGAGTGAAATGCCAAAGATTAGTCTGAACATCGATGAACTACGCGCCGAAAAGCAACTTTTAGGTGATTTTTTAGCGCGCCCCGACGCCTACTCGGACGCTGACTACATGACAAAAAACAAGCGCTTCACCGAGCTTGATACAATTTTACAAAAAGCCATCTTGCGCCAAACTCTAGAAGACCAAATGTTAGAGGCTAAAGAACTATCCGGTGGTAATGACGAACTAGCCGAGATTGCTAAGCTTGAAATGATTGATATCGAAGACCGCCTTAGCCGTTTAGAGGACGAGTTATTTGCTCTGCTAGCCTCAAAAGACCCTAATGACGACAAAAATGTTATAGTTGAAATTCGGGCTGGCGCTGGTGGTGATGAAGCTAGTTTATTTGCGGCTGAACTTTATCGAATGTACCTGCGCTACTGCGAGATTCACGGCCTGAGAAGTGAACTAATTAGCGAAAGCGCCAACGATACCGGTGGTTACAAAGAAGTTATTTTCCTCGTCAAGGGTGACGCTCCATATTCAAAGCTAAAATTTGAGTCCGGTGTCCACCGCGTCCAACGCGTACCGACCACCGAATCCCAGGGTCGCATCCACACCTCAACCGTAACTGTCGCCGTCTTACCCGAAGCCGCCGAAACCGATATTGAAATTAGTCCGGCCGACCTGCGAATCGATATTTACCGCGCCAGCGGACACGGTGGCCAATCGGTTAATACAACCGACAGCGCCGTCCGTATCACTCACCTACCGTCTGGACTGGTCGTGACTAACCAAGACGAAAAATCACAGCTGAAAAACAAAGAAAAAGCCATGAGCGTCCTACGTAGCCGATTGTTGCAAGCCAAAATTGATGAAGAACGGTCCAAATTGGACGCCGAACGTCGCAGTCTAATTGGCAGTGGTGACCGCTCCGAAAAAATCCGGACCTACAACTTCCCGCAAGACCGCATCACCGACCACCGCATAGGATATTCACGCAGTAACATTCCTGCCGCCATGAACGGCGAAATCGAAGACTTAATTGAGCACCTACAGGCTTATGAACGAGAACTCGCAGCCGCCAGCGCTTGTAATTAACGAGTGGCTTGAGAGTGCTACCCGTCAGCTGAATGGTATCGGCATAGCTTCGGCGCGACTGGATGCCGAGATTATTTTGGCGCACACTTTGCGCAAGAGTCGAACTTATCTTCACGCCCATTATGACGATGTTTTAGACGCGCGGGACCAAGAAATAGCCGACGCTCGCCTTGCGCTACGACTGGACCGCGTGCCAATTGCCTACATTGTCGGCCATAAAGAATTTTATGGACGCAGTTTCAAGGTCACGACAGCAACACTAATCCCGCGCCCCGAATCCGAATCTATTATAGATACCGTAAAAAAATTGCTACCACCCACCCTCGCCATACAACGAATACCACCTTTAAAATTACTTGACGTTGGTACTGGCAGCGGTTGCTTGGGAATAACTTTAAAACTAGAAATACCTCAACTTGACGTAACTCTGATAGACAACAGTCAAGCGGCCCTAAATGTCGCTCGTAACAATGCCAAATTACTACATACCGATGTGAAAACCGTAAAAAGTGACTTATTAAAAGATTACCCTTTAACCGCTGACATTATCGTGGCTAATCTGCCATATGTCGACCCTACGTGGAAGCGTTCCGCAGAAACCGACTACGAACCCAGGGAGGCCCTTTTCGCCGAGAACGAAGGCATGGCTTTAATCATGCAACTTATCAATCAATCAATCGCCTCACTCTCTAAGGGCGGATATTTAATACTCGAAGCCGACCCCCAGCAACACCAACCTCTAACAAGTTACGCCAAAGCGCACGGTTTTAGTTACGTAGCGACCGATGGCTATTGTCTGGCTTTTATAAAGTCTTAGATACCAATTGCGACGCCAATGCCCAAAAGGTTAAGGACAAGTGGCAAAACTACGATAATACCGAAGGTAAACAAAATCGGTAACATTATGTCGTTTCTTCGAATTTTTTTATCATGATAAGAAGCGTCGTAATATTTCCATGCTACAAATCCCACGCAAAGCATCGTCAACGCGACTCTTGGTAGCAAAACGCCGTCAACGCCTAATACCGAGTATCCAACTGTCCAGTGATAAGCCAACCAGCCAATCTCCGCTAAAATCAGACCCCAAAGCTGACTTAAAAATAATATGTGAGTTTCTTCGCTATAGCTAGATAAAATGTGCCTAGCCACCGAATAACCGATTACCCACATGAACAGCACCGTTATAATCAGCGGAAAATCATAAGCCAGCATAAATAGTCCAGCCACACCTACGAACTGGGCTACGGCCGCCTGAGCTATCATGTAGGAGCGTTTTGAACGGGGTTTTAAAAATAGTAACCAGCCAACATATAGTAACGTCAAAACGATAATTATGAACGATTTTTGACCGATTGTTGCCGGGCTGGTATAAGAAGCATACAAGAATACGACAAAGCTAACACTCACAATTAAATCGACTAGGTTGCTTTGAACATTCGCAAACCAATAACGTGGCCTGACGGCAAGGACACGCCACTTACTGAGTAGGACCAGCCCAATTGCAGGCCAAGGCGATTCAATCGCTCTAATTAGCAAAACAACGCCAATCGCCAGCGTAATATTGAGAATAACGTAAGCGACTTCGCTTAAAAATGAACGACGTTTAAGGATTTTTAGAAATTCCATATCTGTCAGCTATTATACCACGTGATAGTCTTCACTACTGGGCGCTTGTCCCAACCACGACCACAAAACTCGCGTCACTAACAGCCAGTGGCGGTGGCGTGGTTTTAACAGCCGCACTAGGATAAAAATCCTTCAAAGCAGCCAATGTAGCCGTTTTTGTGTCATCAAGATTATAAATCTCTACGTCTTTATAGGTACCTTCTGGAGCGTTATCAACAGCCGATACAATAAAGCCCTTATTTTTGAGGGCATCAGACGCCTTTTGGCCAGCCCCAGCCACGCCAGAACCGTTCAAAACTACAATACTGGCGTTTTCTAATACAACAGGGTCGCTAGAGAACTTTTGTGCTATATAAGCTCTAATATCTGAGTATTCAAAAATTCCAGCCACAGGCATAACTACGCTGGCACCATCATAATTACCTGATGTTACAACTGGTTCTTTTTCATCACGCAGACTAAGCATGTGTATATTAGTTGAACTAATATCCGAACCAAGTTTCATCAAAGTTCGAATTTCTTTGGTCTGAATATTAGTGCGGAGATTTTTTCCAAGCGTGTCAACTAGACCGGTAACTTTGCCGACATTTGTTAAAGTACCTGTCGTCATAGCCTTATCCTTAAGTGCAATAATAATTTTTTGCTGATTTACTTCGCGGTCAAAATTGGAATTGCCCAAACCATAGGTTGGAGCCACATCACCGCGGGCCATTGCAAGATAAAGCGCGTGAGCGCCGTCCAGATGATGGACGCCATTATCGTATTTTACAAGATAGCATTTATAATTACAGCGCCAGTCAAAGTTTCTGTCCAAAATACCAGGCTCGCCACCGCTACCTTGAATATTGACATCTATACCATCAACGGCGTCAACCGCCTCCTTGATTACCGTATTATTAACGTGAACAGCATATTGGATATCAAGTCCAAAAATATCACCAACAAATGCCCTGGTTTCAGTTAACCGCTGGTCTTCGGCTTTGTCGCTACTGTAATCGTCATTAACACAATTAAAGTATTCGTTAATCTTGCCAGAATAACCACTGTTACAGGCCATATTATATTTAACGTAAAGATCACGAGGGATACTAAACATGTAAACATTCTTTTTGGTTTGGTCAACGCTCAAAATCATCATTGAATCCGTCAGGTACGCCCCACCATGCCCAGGATCATCCTCAGAAGTGCCCAGTATCAAGAAGTTACTGCGCCCATTAGCATCCTCTTTTAATGGCTGAGATTGAATTATGTCAAACAAATTACCTTTAAATATGCCACCGCCAGCCGATAGAAATTTAAAACCAATATATCCGCCTAGTCCGATAATAGCTATTAAAAGTAACAGCAGAAACCACTTAATAATCCTTCGTGGTAGGCTGTGGTGTTTTGGTAATTTATTTAATTTTTTGCGTTCGCGTCGCGATATTTTTATCTGTTTTTGGTCATCGTCGTCAATTTCGCGCAAAGATTCATCAATATCTGACCTTCCTATTGGTCGGTCGGGTCGCGAAACGCCGACTTCTGGGCTAATATTATCGCCCGTGTGTAAGGACCTATCAATAGATTCAACTTTGACAGATGACTTATTATCATGAAGTTCACCAAGTTGGCTTCCAATCCTTCTGGGCACTAGACCGTCAATAGAGGGGTGTTGCTTTTTCATAAATACTCATACTACTATACATAATTTTGGCTTGAATTTGAACACCTAAATCATAACCAATTTACTATCACCTGTCGGCTAAACCGTGTATAGTATGACTGTATGGAAGCATCATTCTTGGAGCGCCACCCTTTTTTAAAAGACGCACTTAATATAAGTATATTTGTTGTCTGCGTACTTATAGGTACGCTTTTAATTAACACCTACGTTTTTCGTAGTTTTAGTGTTATCGGTCCTAGTATGGAGAAGACTCTTTACACAAATGACCGCTTGATTGTTAACCGCTTACCTGTCACTTTAGCTCATTTACAAAACAAGCCCTATACGCCAGAACGTGGTCAGATTATTGTCTTTAAAAATCCCCAATTTAGTCAAGGTATGTCTGATGAATATATAGTAAAGCGGGTTATAGCGTTTCCAGGCGAACGTGTCGTCCTAAGAGACGGAAAATACACCGTCTACAACAGTGAATTCCCTAACGGATTTGACCCAGATGCCACAAATAATAATGAGCCCGGTAGTCCAACTTCCGGTTCGGTTGATAAAATTGTACCTGATGGCGAGCTGTTCGTATCGGGTGACCACCGCGAAGGCAATTTTTCGCTAGATTCACGTAATGGCCTGGGAACTATTCCCCTATATGACGTGGTCGGCCCAGTCAGTCTGCGCCTGTTCCCATTCAATCATATTCGAACTTTCTAATTATCTTCCAAAATTTTTTGAATACGTCGAAAATCGTTTTCACTGTCAAACTTAATTATAATTTGTCCCGCGCCTTTGGAGTTGGTACGTACTTGAATATCGGTCTCAAAGCGTTTAGCAATCCGTCTGGTGTCTTCTTCGTACGGCGATTCGTTAACTTTGTTGACGTGGCCTAGATTTGAAGTGTCGGATTTTTTCAACTGCACAATATATTGTTCGGCCTGGCGTGCACTCCACTGTTCACGAATCATTCGTGGTAATATGGCGTTAATTGTTTCCTCGTCAAGTCCGACCAATGGACGAGCCTGACCTTCGGTAATTTTACCTTCAAACAAAGCCGTTCGCGCTGATAAAGGTAGTTTTAGTAGTCGCAACGTATTACTGACAGCACTCACCGACTTTTTACCAACACGTTGGCCTATTTGGTCCAACGTAAGGTTAAACTGGTCACGCAACTTCATATAAGCCGTAGCTGTTTCAATAATATTTAAATCGCGACGTTGTAAGTTCTCAATCAAGGAAAGTTCCAACTTGTGCTGGCCAGTTAAAGTTCGCACCAAGGCTGGAATTTTATCGATGCCCGCCATCTTGGCAGCTCGATATCGACGCTCGCCGGCGACAATCTGATAACCGCTACCGTGCGGCGTGACGACAATTGGCTGCAAGATGCCATGTTCACGAATAGAAGCGGCCAAATCCTCAAGCGATTCATCATCAAATTGGCGACGTGGCTGGTCGGGGTCTGTAATAATTTCACTTAGCTTAATCTGACGCAACTCACTGACTTGGTCATCCTGACTGGCAGTTGGGTCAAATGATTCGTCCAATAAATCAACCGGAATAAGTGATTCAAAACCCCGACCTAATCCTTTTTTATTAGATACTGACACGTTCTAACACCTCCTTAGCAAGCGCTTTGTAAGCTCTAGCACCTTTAGAAAATTTGTCATATACACCGACTGGCAGACCATGACTAGGCGCTTCGGCCAGGCGAATATTGCGCGGAATTACCGATTTGAAGACCTTGCCGGGAAAATGCTTTTTAATCTCTTCGTGAACCTGACCGCTAAGCGTTGTACGTGAATCAATCATAGTTGGCAAAACTCCTAACAACTCAAGTGTCGGATTCATACCTTTTCGCACTAATTTCATCGTCTCAAGCAACTGGCCAAGACCTTCAAGGGCGTAAAATTCGGCTTGAACTGGCAGCAATACGTGACGAGCGGCGATTAGACCGTTGACGGTTAGAAGGCTAAGGCTTGGTGGGCTGTCAATCAACACGATATCATAGTCAGACTTGCTTGATTCAATCGCCATTTTCAAACGCGAAAAACGCCTATCAGCTTGGGCCAGCTGCACTTCGGTGTTAGCTAAAATTGGTGTCGATGGAGCTAAAAATAAGTTTTTGTGAGCTGTGGCTATAACAATCTCATCGAGTGTAGTTGTTTCCATAATCACCTCGGCCATTGTCAGCGTTATTGCTTGCTTATCAAAGCCAAGTCCACTCGTTGCATTACCTTGAGGATCAAAGTCAACCAAAAGAGTCTTTTTACCCATCTTGGCCAAATAATAAGCCAAGTTAACAGCGGTTGTTGTTTTGCCGACCCCGCCCTTCTGATTGGTCACCGAAATTACCGTCGCCACGTGTCTGTTTCCCTCATCTCTTTCGCCTCATTATACCATGAGCATATATAAAAATCTCCGCCAGGTAGCGGAGATTTTTTTGATTATTTGATTGAAACTATTTCAATCTTTGAGTATTTTTGGCGGTGTCCGTTTTCTTTGTGAACACGCTTTTTTGATTTATAGCGAATTACGCGGATTTTTTCACCTTTGACAAGGTCTTCAACGACCTTGGCTGATACTTGCACACCTTTGACAGTTGGTGTGCCAACGGTTGTTTTGTCACCGTCAATCACCAACAGCGCGTCTAGAGTGAGCTCTTTAGTTCCTTCCGGGAGGAGGTCCACCAGGAGGGTCTCTTTTTCGGTGACAATAAATTGCTTGCCACCAATCTTAACGACTGCTTTTGACATTATGATTCCTTATATTATTAATCAATCAGTTGCCTATTGTAACAGAGACGGGCTATACAGGCAATAGCTCAACTACTGGATGTTAGTTGTTAGATTTGGCCGCCGCCGGTCAAAGCAACAATCGAGACAACCGCGACAACGACTCCAAGCAGTTTATAGGCACCATGATGCACTTTCCAGCTCTTCTTCAAGTATTTCGGTAGCATGTAACGATAATGATGAGCGGCGGCGGCCACGGCGGCCACAATCATCAGTAGACCAATCGTACCAAGCGTGGCCGGACTTAACGCCTGAAGCGCGCTACCGAAGTAAACCAACGGACTACCGACACCAGAGTTAATACTGCCTACATAGCCAGCTTGAGGCTTCGTGTTCGTAGCTGCGGACACCGCAACGCTCACCGGCAGGCCATAATAGGCCACGACTAGCGTCGTCTTTTTGCCGTCCAGTACACCATCCGCTACCGTAAACCCAACCTGCGTATACTTATCGCCTAGGACGTTGGCTCGGTGTGTCGGTGAAGCCATCCAGGCACTAACGGTTGAGGAAGCATCAGGAAAATTCTTGGCAAGGTTTTCGCCCGCTACGTCATAGCTGTAATCAACATCTGCCAACCATTTCCACGGTGTAACACCAGTTGGCGATTCGTGCGCCCAATAATTATTAACAAACATATCTTGCGCCTTTAAAGAAGCGGCTTTGTCTAACTGATCTGATAAAGTCAGTGGTCCAAGATTATTATTGGCGCGCTCGCGATTTGTAAAATCCAACAGCTCGCTAACCGAAACGTGCGACTCGCGCCCCAACACTTCAAGTTTGCCAGTTGAAGCCAGACTATAGCCAAACTGAATTATTAACGCGACGACAACCACGCCAACCAGTCCCGTCCATCTTATAAGGTGCGGCTGATAATTGTTGCCTTTGTGCGGCACTAAAAGATGCTTAGCATGATGACGTAAGGTTTTATTCAGTGGCTGTTTCTTTTTTTGTTTTGCGTTTGTCACGATACGCATATTATATCACTTATGTTATTAAAAATCCTATCGTTTATAGCGACAGGATTTTTAATAAGTTTGTTTTAACTATTTTATACTGCGTCTTCGTGACGGTGACGATAAGCTGCAATAGCCCACCACAAAGCAGCCAGGGCGGCCAATATCGTCAACCACCAGTACCAGGCTAATCCAAATATATTTCCATTACTGTTGCTGTTTGTGTTAACTTCAGCAACACTCTTCTGCGTGCTAGCACCAGCTACTGCTTGTTTATTGTCCACCGTTCCAGTTCCAGCGTCTTGATCTCCAAGAACCGCAGTGTCCGTAAATCCAACTGTCGTACCAACAACACTGTTTGTCGTAGCCGTATTGTTGTTGGTGGCAGCCCCTAGACTGTGGCAGGACTCTCTATATTGAACTGTTTCCAGTAGTTATTAGGCGTCGAGGTGTCAGTGCTACTTGTATTACCAGCGGTGTCGGTAGCGGTTGCCAAAATCGCGTGCACACCAACGCTCAATGACGTTGTCGCTGTCCAGGACCAGTTACCACTCGCATCGCTCGTTACCGTTGCCACATCGCTTCCGTCAATATTGATAGTCACATCACCGCCAAGCTCGCTGGTCGTGCCTGTAACTGTTGGGGTGGTGTCTTCACTTGACGCAACTGAGTTTACGGTGACAATTGGCGCGTCAACGTCTGTAATAATCTTTCCTATGTCACTCCAAGCGCTCTTATTACCCGCCTGGTCAACAGCGCGAACTCGCCAATAAATGGTAATGTTACTTCCCCACGCAGTATCCGTTGTGCTTGTCCCATAAATAGGCGTTTTGAGCCAATTTGTAGGTGTTGTTTCACTGGTTGGAGCAGTATTGTAGTACTCGGCATATTCGTAGTAAGCAACGTCGCTACTGTTTGTCCCAGCAACCCACGTTAACGTTTTTGTTGGCGTTCCAAGCTTTGTATAATATGGCTTTACGCTTGTCGTAACTGGCGCGCCTGGCGCATCATTATCGATAGTCAGTTTCCATAATGGACTCCAGGCACTTTCGTTACCGGCAGCATCAACTGCCTTGACGCGCCACCAGAAGGTGCTATCGGCAACATTTGTGGCGGTTTTACTTAAACCGTACACTGTTTGGTTCCAACGTAAGCTTGTCTTTCCAGCATCGTTATAACTTTCGTACACATAATGGTCGACGTCAGTCGAGGCACTTGCATTCCAAGATTGCGTTAAACTTGCACCGTTGACTACCGAATTATTTGCGGGTCCATTCAATGTCGGAGCGTCCGGAGCTGTATAGTCAGTAGTTACTAAACTAATAGCACTCCAAGAACTCCAGTTACCATTGTTGTCACCCGCTCTCACTTGCCAGTACCACTGGTTCTGAGGTGTACCATTATTGCCGCGAGTCACGGTTGTAAAGCCGAGTATATAATTTGAGGCCGAACTGTTATCAGCGTAAGCAATTGTCCCGAGAGTTGTGGGGTTAACTAAGCTATTAGAAGTACGGTACTCGTATTTTGTTGCGTACGGTACGGCATTCCAAGACATTGAGAAGCCGGCATTATTTGTTGAAGTACCACTTACGGGCAATAAGTTAGTTGGTGCCGACAAATACCGAACACCCGTTTGTAGATTTGTCCATTTAACACTATAGTTATCAGCCGCATTGCTAGTTGCGCTGTTACGATTATTGAAGATTATACCCTTCAACGCATCATATCCGTACGTGCCGTAAGTTTTTACCAACACGTTGTTAACATAAAACTCGTAGTTTTCAGTCCATGGGTTAATAGCAACTTCAAGTGCGACAGTCGAACCGTAGGCTGGCGTAGAAATGTTATACCAGTCGCCCGTATTGGTGTCCCAAACCCTTAAGCCATCAAAGCCAACACCTGGATACGCATTAGTAAATTCTATAAGTGGCCAGGCAACATCTGCACCATCCGTCGAGACGCCCCAAAGCCCAGCACGAACCGGTTTACCTGCCCAGGCCGGATCGATATAAAGCGAAGCTTTTACGCTGTTGTTGCCAGCCGGCAACTCAGCGTTCAATCCTTCCGTAAGATAAAACACTGCTGGAACTGGTGATAGTGCACTATTAACATTCATCGTTAGCGTATCACCTGATGGAGCCATACTGTAACCACCCGAAGGAGCGGCTCGGTCGGCAGTCCAAGTTAAGTCGCCAAAGCCTACGTTCGTATATTGCGAATTAGGCGCCGCACTGACATTTGTAGCCAAAATAAACGGCACTGCCGTAGCTATTGAGCTGACTGCTATAACTGTAGCTAGCGTAATATTAACTACTCGTTTAGATAGTTTGTCTGCAATAGACTTCATTGAATACTCCCTTTTTAACCATCCACCCCTGGCTGATTATAATTATGCACAAGTTTACAAATTACCCCGTTCTTTGTATTTGATTTCACTGTAACACCAAGATATTTACTTGGCAAGTAATTGTTTTTATTGGAAAATTATTTTTTTGGTTCTAGTCTATGTATATCGTCATGGTTCAGGCCATAATAGTGTGCGATTTCGTGCCACAGTGTGCGTTTTATCTGCTCATACAATTGCTCGGGCGTGTTTGTTACGGCCAAAATTGGATTTTTAAAAAGTGTAATTTTGTCTGGCAATACAAAAGTATAACCCGCGCCCCGTTTGGTCAGCGGTATACCCTCATAAAGCCCTAACAGAAGATTTCCGGGTTGCAAATTAGACTTTTCAATCTGATGTGAGTCCGGATCGTCAGCGTAAACTATTGCTACATTATCAAGTCCTTTAATATATTTCTGAGGCAGCTCATCCATAGCCCGGCTGATTAAATGGTTAAATTCATCATCATTCAAATTCATAAACTAATTATAACGGTTTATTTGTCCGCGAAGTTAAACCATTCAGGGTCTTCGTGAATATCCTGGACAACTTGATTCCAAAATTCTTCCAGGTGACCTTCGTCAATTTGCTCTTTTAAGTCAATTTTTTCATTAACTTGATGTTCAGCAGGAATCTCATCCTTATCGGAAGCAGGGTCGATTGGTTGAAACTGGAGATAATTTAGTAATGACATAATGTTTATTTTTTAGTGTTACTAATACAATGATAGCATAATCACTATGCTTTGTCAACTATAACTAAAGTAAGTGTCGTTTGTCTTGAACTTCGTCTTCCATCTCGGCGTCGTTCTTACTGCACTCAACAATATCCTTAGAATCAGAAACACCAAAATATCTGACCGTCTTGTCTTGCTGCTTGGCCTGAACAATTTCTGCCAATACGCCGTCACTAATCGGACCAAAAATCCATAGTTGATCGGCTCGTTCTAGTAAAACATTATTGGCATGACGCACGACATCACGGTCGACCGTGTCTAGCATGAAATAATCAAACGTCATAAAAGGATTCAGCGGCACACCACCTTGTTCTAGAATGAATTTTGAAATAAACATTCTAAAATAAAACAAGTGTTTTGACATCGCGGCAAAAATCAGAGGCTTTTTATCGGTCAATTCTAGCGCTCTATGCGAAAATTCGCTCACTATGACTTCTCCAGCGAAATATCAAGATTATCACCTTCGACCTTTACGGTCTCCTGATAACTATATAGCCCACTAGTCAAAGTTGTCGCTAGGGTCTCGTCGCAAATTTCTTTGTGGTATTCCTTAATGGCGGCCTTTAGATCATCGTTGGCCGTCGTCAAACTGAGTACGATACGGTCGTCGACATTCAAACCAGCGGCCTTGCGCGCGCCTTGAACATGACGAACAACTTCGCGCATCAGACCTTCGCGCTTCAACTCGGGCGTAAGCTCGAAATCGAGCGCGACCACGTCACCGACAATCACCTGTTTTACGTTAAGCTCTTCGGATAGAATTGAAGCGAAATCAACAAATTCACCAAGCTTTGGTACAGTCATAGACGCCAGCGGTTGGCGCACTTTCATACCAGACTGCGCGCGCAGACCAAGCCCTTGATTGACATACTCACGAACCAGTTCCATGTCATTCATCACCAGCTCGTCAACTGTATAGTTTGTTGGCCAGTCCAGTAAGTGCACCGATTCGTTACCGCCACCCAGTTTCTGATACAACTCTTCGGCGAGAAACGGCGTAAATGGCGCCAATATAACCGAAAGTTTCAGCAGTACGTAGTGCAACGTACGGTATGCATCAGCCTTGTCGCCGTCGTCCTCACTCTTCCAAAAACGTCGACGCGAACGCCTGACATACCAGTTACTGGCGTCTTCAATAAACGGCAAGACCGGACTCAGCGCGTCAGGAATGTTGTAAGCGTCCATATGAGTAGAGATTTCTTTGTTCAGCTGATGTAAGCGTGAAATTATCCACTTATCAAGCGGGTTTATGACGTCACTTGGCGACATCGTAAATGGCTTTTCTGGGTCAAACTCCCAGCCATCAACTTCGGCATACATCGTAAAGAAGTCGTACATATTCCAAACCATTGAAAGCTTGCGTGCAACGTCGCCCACATCTTTATCTTGCAGCGTAAAATCCTCTCCATTTAGTAGCGGACTTGAAATGAGTAAGAATCGTAACGAGTCAGCTGAAAATTTATCCATTAACTCGTTCGGGTCAGTATAATTGCCATAACTTTTGCTCATTTTGCGACCATCGCTACCAGCAACGTTGCCTGTCACGATGACGTTCTTGAAGCTATATTCACCAAACAGCGCGACACTCATCGCGTGCATATAATAGAACCATGCGCGGACTTGGCCGATATATTCAACGATAAAATCACCCGGGAAATTCGCTTCAAATTTGGCTACGTTTTCGAACGGATAGTGGAACTGGGCGAACGGCATACTACCCGCCTCAAACCAGCTGTCCATCACCTTATCAATACGCGTATAAGTCACGCCATCGATATCAAACGTCACGTCATCGATCCATGGCCGATGATAATCTTCTAGTTCGACGCCACTTAACTTTTTCAACTCGGTATAACTACCGATAACTTTAATATGTTCTTTACCGTCAGCATCAGTTCCCTTCCAGACCGGCATTGCTGTCGCCCAAAAACGATCACGGCTAATGTTCCAGTCAGGTGCTTGCAGTACTGTCTTCTCGAATCGGCCATGCTTGATGTGCTCAGGAAACCAGTTGATCGGCTCATTCTTTTCGAGCATCATCTCGCGCTGTCCATCAATGTCCATAAACCAACTAGGATGCGCGCGGTACATCAGCTTCGTGCCACAACGATGACAGTGCGGATAGCTGTGCGTTATATACGTTATATTCCAGACAATCCCAGAATTTTTCAAAGCCTTAGCAAGGTCCTTATTGCTCTCCCATACATTGAGTGGCTCATTTGCATCGCGCCATGGCATGAGCGCGTATAGTTTTTTGGCCATCGGCTCATAATAAAACCCGTTTTCGTCTACCACGTGTAGACCAGGGATGTTATTGCGCCTTGCAAGCTCATAGTCTTCTTCGCCGTAGGTCGGCGCAATATGCACGATACCCGTACCAGCTTCTGTTTCGACATAGTCTGCCGCATGAATCGTATACATATCCGAAACAAGCGCAGCATTTTGAGATACCTCGTCTCCTACTTTTGTGTCTTTTTTGCCAATCGAGGTATAGCTCATGCCCTCAGGAATAGTAATGATTGGTTCGTAGCTCAGACCGACAAGCTCTTGACCCTTGAATTTATTACCGACTGCGCGTAGATTATCGTCTTTGAAAATTGTAAGGATTGCCACAGACAAGTCAAAGGCTACGATATAACGTTTGCCGTCTGATGCTTCCAGCTCAATATAATCTACGCTAGGATTTACTGCGAGCGCGGTGTTTGCGGGTAGCGTCCACGGTGTTGTCGTCCAAGCAAGCGCGTAGCGTCCGTCTTCGAGCTTGAACTTCACGTATACACTGGGGTCAGTCACGTCGTGATAAGCACCGGCATCCATGGTCACCTCAGCTTTCGAGAGAGGCGTGCCGTCAAGCGTACAGTACATGAGCACCTTCTCGCCTTCATATATCTTGCCCTTCTCATACAGCGCCTTAAACGCCCACCAGATGGATTCCATATAATCTTTGTCCATCGTCTTGTAGGCACCCTTGAAATCAACCCAACGACCAATTCGGTCGATTACCTCTTCCCAGGCACTACTTGTCTCTAGCATATTTGCGCGAGTAGCAATAATATACTTCTCTAAGCCATGCTCAAGTACCTCTTGTCGTGAGTGGATATTAAGCTTCTGTTCGGTATAACGCTCAGCTGGTAGACCGTGAGCATCCCAACCCCAGACACGCTCAATACGCTTGCCCTTCATCGTTTGGTATCGTGGCACTACATCTTTAACAATAGAGCTCAGTAGCGTTCCATGATGTGGCACACCAGAGATAAATGGTGGCCCGTCGTAAAAGACATACGAATTTTCAACTGGTCGCATTTCGACCGATTTTTCGAAAGTTTTGTTTTTCTTCCACTGCAGCACGAGGTCTTTTTCGTATTCAATTGCGTGGCGGCGTGTATTAGCCTTAAATTTCATCTTTTAGGCCTTTCCTTATCATATTTACGGTTGGTATTTTGTCTAGAAATAAGTGGTCAGAATCTGGGACTATTTCAAATCCATATTTATTATAAAAACGGATCGCTCTGTCGTTGTAGCTCACTACCTCAAGAGTTACATCCTTACTACAATCAAGCCAGTCTAGCATTTGACCCATCATTTCTTGAGCCAGCCCGGTACCTTGATAATCTTTGTCTATATATATCGCCTCAATATGTTGATGGCTGTTCTCATTTGACGCATGGGCCAGCCCCACAACTTCGTCACCTGCTTTTGCGAGTCTGTGAAAGTGAGCGTCGCTTGCCAGTATAGGGGCCACAAATTCACGTGATTTGGCGATAGCCTCAGGCGTCGTCCAGGTAGCTACTCGGTCTGCAACCCATTGTCGCTCTACTCCCACTTCTTCGTTTGGATAAGTATCCAACCACGACTTAGCATGAAACCCTCGGTAAGCAGGAATATCGTACAGGGTTGTCTCTACGATGCGTGGTTTTGGCTTAGCTTCAAATTCTGGCGACATTTTTTATTTCCTTTCATAAAAAACAAAAATCCCTATTTAGTCACTGGAATTCGTGTTAACGAACGGTACCATCCAGTTTCTAAAAAGAGATTCTTTTTAGCGCTTAGTTACTCGATCTAACGCGTCGATTTTCGTCCAGGTCTACTATCGCGAGAATTTCTTCTGGAAAACTTCATGGCTGATAACCACTCATCCGCCCGTGGGGCGAAGTGTTCTATCGTTATTTTACGCTAAATTAATGTTATATGCAAAGAGTTAGCGGCTACTGAACGTAGTAGCTAACTTCGCTAATTGTCGGTAGCGGCGTGCCACGCCACATATTTTGCATCGTGCTGTTGTCGGCAAGTGCTATTACGGTTGGATATTCGACAATGTCATAGGCCCTGCAAAACTGCTCGCCTTCAGGCTCTTCTGGATCAAGCGTTTCTAAAACGTGACCAGTCTGATGTTCAAAATCTCGTAAATAATCCAGCACTTCGCGCGCGTGGTCGCTGTTGTCTTTATAAACAATCACCACCTTCATCGGAGTTTACTTTTCCGTTTTTGTCTTGCGACGGGTTTCGAGAATCTTCACAAAGTCGTCAAGAGTTTTAAATTCGTGGTAAACACTGGCAAACCGGACATAAGCTACTTCGTTGCGACTAGCTAGTTCGTCTAGAACCTTGTCGCCAATTTGCTTGGAGGTAATCTCATTTTCACCAATACTATACAGTGCGTCTTCAATCACGTTAATCATTTCTTCGACTTCAACTTCCGAAGAAAAGAATTTTCCAACTGAACGCTTAATAGCAATCGCCAACTTGTCGCGGTCAAACAGTTCACGTTTGCCGTCTTTTTTAATGACCGCAAGGTTAGGTTTTTCAACACGCTCATAAGTCGTAAATCGTTTACCATCTGGTGATTCGCGGCGGCGGCGAATCGTGACGCCATCACTAACTTCACGTGATTCGATAACGCGGCTGTCGCCAATATTATATTTGGCCATAATTAATTTTCCTTATCGTCGGACTTTTTATTCTTCTTGCGGCGACGCAAAAATGCCGGCGTGTCAGACTCTTCTTCTTGCTCATTCGGCTGGTTCCAGATGTCGTGAGTATTCTCTTCGGCGAAAGCTGCCGTCGCGTCTTTGTGGTCTAGGTTCAAATCAATCGTGCTAACGGCGTCATCTGTCAATTTGTCATCTTCGGGTGCAGATGATTCAACCGCACTTGATTCTTTGTGAAAGTAAGCCGAATCAAAACCGGTCGCGATGACTGTAATGATTAGTTCGTCTTCAAGGTCAGGCTTTAGTGTCGCGCCAAAGATTATGTTGGCGTCTGGTGAGACAGCGCTAGTAATTATCTCGGCAGCTTCTTGGATTTCGCTCATACTCATGTCGTAACCACCGGTGACGTTAAATAGTACGCCCTTTGCGCCGTCAATCGATACCTCGATAAGTGGTGATTCAATCGCCTGCTGAGCAGCCTGGGCGGCGCGGTTATCGCCACTTGCGCGACCAATTCCCATTAATGCCGAGCCAGCGTTGCTCATAATAGCCTTGACGTCAGCGAAGTCTAGATTAATTAGACCATGTTCGGTAATTAGTTCAGATATACCCTGAACGCCTTGGCGCAAAACATCATCGGCAATTTTGAAAGTCTCAAGCAGTGGCGTGCGACGATCAATTGTCTGAAGAAGTCTGTCGTTTGGAATTGTAATCAATGTGTCAACCTGGCGGCCAAGTTGCGCGATTGCCCACTCGGCGTTTTGGCGGCGTTTTTCACCTTCAAAACTGAATGGCTTCGTCGAAACTCCGACAACCAAGATACCAAGTTCGCGTGCAATTTCAGCGACAATATGGCCCGCGCCGCTTCCGGTACCACCACCTGCGCCAATTGTGACAAAAACCATGTCAGCGCCAGTTAGAGCTTCACGAATTTCATCACGTGATTCATTAGCCGCAGCCTCCCCTGTTGCTGGGTCAGCGCCGGCGCCAAGACCACCGGTTACACTATGACCAAGATGAAGTTTTACATCTGCTTTTGAGTTATGAAGAGCTTGAGCATCGGTATTCATGGCAATAAACTGAACACCGGCCAATCCCGCATCTTTCATTCTATTGACGGCCGAACCGCCAGCGCCACCAACGCCAACTACTTTTATACTGGCAAACGTTTGTATATCGCTTGGTTTTACTTCAGGCATGTGTCTATAATCTCCCCAATATTCGTATTCATTAGCTAGTATAACACTTGTAAACAAAAATGCTATGCCTTGAAGCGTTGTAAGAACTTCGAGACAATTCCGCCAGCACCAGCAACTGAGCTACCAGACTTCTTTTTGGAACCATGTTGAATATTTGCCGATTCGGCGTCAATTAGCATTAATCCCACAACGGTAGCGAACTGTGGGCGCTCAATATCATCAACCACACCACCATATCCCGATGTCTTACCTACCCGGGCCGCTAGACCCAGCGCTTGCTTGGCATACTCTGTAATATCTTTCAATTGAGCCGTGCCACCGGTCAAAACCACGCCACCCGGCAATTTGCCGGCTCGTCCAGCTTTCTTAAATTCGACTTGAATCGCCTCAAATATCTCTTCAAGGCGCGCTTCCACGATTTCATCAATATCGCTAGTTTGAAAACTATAAATTTCAGTCTCGTGTTTTAGACTGACACCAGTGTTTTGCTTGCGTGGCATCGCCGAAGCGTGTTCAAGTTTAACTTTTTCGGCAATTTCAGGATCGGTCTTCAGACCAATCGCCAAATCATTCGTTATATTAATACCGCCAAATGGCAAAACAGCCGAATATTGCAAATCACCTTCTTCATAAATCGCGATATTTGTTGTCGCGCCGCCGATATCGATTAAGGCGACTCCATTCTCAAGTTGTTGTTCGCTAAGAACCGCTCTTGCCGCCGCAATTCCCGCGACCACAATCGAGTGCGGATTAACTTTTGCGGATTCGGCAGCCTTCTGTAAATTGTTTAAATGTGGCAACAGCGCCGAAACGACATGGGCATCAACTTCTAGTCGCGTGCCTGTCATACCCAGAGGATCTTTGATGTTATCTTGGCCATCCAATTTGTAAGCGTGTGGCACAACGTCTAGGATTTCGCGATTAGCTGGAACTTTTCCAAGCGTCGCCACTTCTTCAATGCGACGTAAATCTTCGTGATTAATCTCGTGGTCAGCCGCACCTACCGCTATCATTCCATCGGCGTGCGAACTTAAAATATGCGTACCATTAATGCTAATCGTCGCCTCGTTCACTTGATAGCCACTCATGCGCTCAGCCTCACCAAGAGCGTCATCAATCGCTTGGGCGGGCCCGCTTAAATTAACTACCGTACCTTTGCGCATACCACTATTAGGCGCGCTACCAGCTCCAACAATCGTTGGCGCCCCTGTTGTTCCGTCAATATGAGCTACTAAGCATCTGACTGTGGTAGTACCGACGTCAATACCAACAGCGTATCGAGAATTTTCTTGCATGGTCTTAGTATATAGCTTATGCCAATCATTGCAAAGTATAACAGGCTACACTGAAACTTAAAGTTGCGTTAAAATCTCACACCCGTCTTTTGTTACCAGCACAGTATGCTCAAAATGCGCCGCTAAACTGCCGTCGGCTGTTCGAATCGTCCAACCGTCATCATCAGTCTTGATTTTCTCACCACCCAGCGTGGCCATTGGCTCGATCGCAATTGTATCGCCAGGTACAAGCAATACGCCCGTACCTTTGCGTCCCCAGTTTGGAACTTCTGGAGCCTGGTGCATCTCATGACCTACCCCGTGGCCGACAAGGTCGCGAATAATCCCCAGTTTGCCATCAGACAATACTTTTTCAACCGCCGCGCCAATGTCGCCGGTGTAGGTTGGGCCTTTAATCGCATCAATCCCAGCGTACAAACTGCGCTCGGTCAGTCTCATCAAGTGCTTCTTTACCCCAGTTGGTTCTTCGCCGACTACCATCGTAAACGCACTATCCGTTTTCATATTTTTATAAGTAATGACTAAATCAAAACTAACAATATCGCCTTTTTCAAACTTATAATCAGTCGGAATACTGTGTACAATTTCGTCATTTACAGAAATACAAATAGCTCCTGGAAAGTTTACTTCCGAAGTTTTATAAGTCGCACTGGCGCCAAGCCTTTTTATCTCTTTATCCACCCACGCATCAACTTCAAGCTCGCTGACACCCGGTTTTACCTGTTTTTTCAGACCTTCAAAAATATTGGCTAGGATTTTGCCGCCTTGGCGCATCGCCTCTATCTCGGCGTCAGTTTTTAGCCTTGCAACCACTCGGTAACTTCTTTCATAATACGGTCGTGCACTTGACCAACTGAACCCATGCCGTCGATATGATTAATCTTTATGCCTTGTTCGGTAAAGTAATCTAGTATCGGGTTAATTTCTTGGTGATAAATCATTAGACGCTCGTCAATCGCTTCAAAGGTGTCATCAGCTCGGCCTCTAACTTCAAGACGCTTCATCAATTCATTTTTTTGCACCTCAAGAACAATCACCATTTTAATTGAGTGACCGTGCATCGGTTGGTTATCGATTAGCCATTTTGCCTGATCGATAGAACGAGGAAAGCCATCCAGCACTACTTCATCAATACTAGTAGCCCGCGCCAAAGCTTGCCCCATGACTGCATTTACTTTCTCGGATGAGACCAATTTGCCTGTTTGCATTTCTTGCAACAGCGCTGGGTCGCGCGTATCGCGCATCAGTTGTCCCGCGCTCAACCAGCGCCAACCTTCACGAGCAGCCAACATTTGGCCCTGCATACTTTTGCCGGCTCCTGCTGGACCGAAAAATATAATCATATCAAGCTCCTTTTTGTTTTATTGTAGCGCGTTTTTAACAAGTTGAGCGACCAAAGCACCGCTTGCGGCGTTGCCAAGTTCTTTTTTAACAGCACCAATTACCTGTCCCATGGCACTCGGGCCACTGACGCCAAGCTCGGCAATAACTTTCTCAACAGTCGCCATAATATCGGCTTCTGATAGTTGCTCGGGTAAATATTCAGCCAAAATCTTCGCTTCGGCACGCTCGTTTTCGGATAGTTCGGGACGCTCAGCACCATCGTATATCGTTGCGCTCTCGTTGCGCTTTTTTATTTCACGAGCAATTATTTGCTCGATTGCCTCGTCGGCAAGGCCCGTATCGCGCTTTTGCTGCGCAACCTCTTCATTAAGAATCGCCGCCTTGAGTCCGCGTAAAACTTCACCTTTAAAACGATTACCGCCTAGTAGGGCGGTTTTTAAATCGTTATCAATTTGCTCTTTTAGAGCCATGTTTATCGTAGTCCTAGACGCGCTTTATCTAATTTATCAGCCTTGCGGGCTTTGCGAATAATCGCTTTCTTGCGACGCTCGGTTTTGCTAATTGGTTTTTCAAATCGCATAACAGCTTTAGCTTCAGCTAAAACACCGCTTTGCAAAACCTTGCGGTTAAAACGACGAATAATATTCTCGTTTGCTTCTCGTTCATCTTTACGTGTTACTTGTACCATATGGATGTATTGTAACAGAGAAAATCGTTGTTTACAACAGCATAGTGTCATAATAGTGCCTACTCTTGATTTTTTATAATGTTTATGCTATTATAGCCGAAACAAAGGAAACCAAAAATATGTTAATCGAATCAAACCCTCAACCAACCCAGACAGTTGAATTTAAACCCTACTTTATCGGCGAAACTAACCGTGACGAATTTGAAGCCCGTCAAAAATTACTTGCCGATGATATAGATTATGCCCAAGGAACAAGCGACCCTATAGAAAAACCAACCATTCAACCGATGGGGTCGGAGTCTATCGTCGCTCCCCAGTTAGAGTCAAAAGATGCCGAAGTAAAGTTAAGGGTGTTTGAAAATAACGTGCCACCGGCACATGAGCTACTTCAGCTAGAGCCACTACCACCGACTCCTCGCGAACCTCGACACCAACTCTAAGATTGAGCGACGTGTAGTAATCGGCCCTCGACGCTCCGACGACCTTGCCACTCGTTAAGGTTTGGCTGAAACATAATGTCGACTTGTTCACCAATCTCGACAAAAAAATGTCTCGGCGCACCAAAAGCGACTACTTGCATCCGCTTACCAATATTGTCTTTGATTTCAAGTTTAACGTGTTGGTTATCGGCGCCCATTATCCGCCGGTCGATTACGGTAACCTTTTGAATTTTAATAACTGGCTCGGGATTGCCGTTACCGAATGGCTCCAGGTCCGCAAGTTGGACCACAAAATCTTCGGTTATCTCCGATAAATCTTTAACTTCAACGTCTGGCGTAGCTAAAAGTAATTTTTCCTGATTAGTTAGTTTCTGATTTTTATAATATTCATTAACTCGGGTTCTAAAAGCTTCGATATTTTTAGTGGGCAATGTTACACCGGCCGCCAAGACGTGACCACCACCACTTGTAATTATGTCGTCGGCCGCCCGCACCGCTGAGGCAGCGCTAAAATCCCCGAAGCTCCTGGCCGAACCCTTTGAAGTGTCGCCCATTTCTTGCAATACAAAAGCTGGTTTTTGATATTTTTCTAATAGCTTGGCCGCCACGATGCCAACTATGCCATGATTCCAATCGACGCCACTCAAAACCAAAACTGGGTCATTTTGATATAATTCTGCCTGTAAAATTGCTTCTTTAAAAATCTTGGCTTGGTAAGAACGTCTGGCGATATTCATAGCGTCTAGGCGCTCGGCTGTCTGGTAAGCTATCTCCACGTCAGTCGCTAGTAACATGTCTAGGGCATATTGCGCTGTTTCAAGACGGCCAGATGCGTTCATTCTGGGACCAAGCGCGAAACCTAGCGACCGACTGTTAAGGGTCGCTGGTTCAACGCGTGCGACCGCCATTAGTGCTTTTAGCCCAGGCCGCTGAGCTTTTTTTAAGACCTTAAGTCCCCAATATACGTAAGTTCGATTCTCGTCCGTTAATGTCACGACGTCACAAACCGTTCCAAGTGCCACCAAGTCAAGCAGCCATTTTTCTCGTCCGACTGGCAGTCCATCTAGTTTTGTTTGCAAAGCTTGGACTAACTTAAACGCTACGCCTACACCAGCCAAATCAATAAAGGGATAGTTGTGGTCATTACGTTTTGGATTAATTACTGCCACAGCGGCCGGCTGTTTGTCGCTAACATTGTGATGGTCTGTAACGATGACGTCAACACCCAATTCGTTAGCGCGCGCAATCTCTTTGTGACTAAGACTGCCACAGTCGACGGTAATTATTAGCGTCGTGCCGCGTGCCGCGATTGTCTCGACCGCGTCAATTGTCAGCCCATAACCTTCGATAAAACGATTAGGCATAAAAGAATCGATGTGCCGAAAACCGAAAGACCCGAAAGCGTCAAGTAGCACCGTAGTGGCCGTCAAGCCGTCAATGTCATAGTCGCCGTAAATAGTAATTTTTTCTTGTTTTTTTCTGGCGGACACAATACGCTTCACGGCTTTTTGCATGTCAGGTAACAAAAACGGATCATGTTTTTTTTCATAATCCGGCAATATAAAATCAGCTACAGCGCCACCAGCTAAACCGCGCGCGGCTAGTATTTTCTCAAACAAAGACATATTAAATATCAGACGACGAACGCTTTGGGCGTCCTGCCTGCTGCGACTTTATAACGATACTTTGAAGCTCTTTAAAGATAGGAAATTGTTTATTAGTAGCGTAAATCTTGGTGTTACCTTGCTTTTCGCTGGTCAGAAAGCCCACTTTTTCAAGACGCTTTAACTCGCGTTGAATATTGCCCGGATCTTCCTTGATAAGTTTTGCCAGCCCACGAACGTGCGTCCTGAAATCAGGATATTTTGCGTATACAACCACAATTTTTCTTCGAACCCGAGATGTAATAAAAACGTCTAGCATGTATTCCCTTATTTACTAACTGACTCACCTGTTGCTTTTTATTCTACACTTTTTGTGATGATTTGGTCAACGCCAATTCAATACAATTTGGTTAATTTTAGCAATCGTCTCTTCGTGAGTCGGAATTATATTCTGATTATAATAGTGGTTAACGCCCATAAAATTCTCCTTCACATCTAAAATATGAAGTTCATCGGCCAGAATATGCAACCTGTCAACTGCCTGGACACTGGACGTCGGCGTAGCCACGACCAGTCGTTTTACTTGAATCGGTTTCATATAATCAATCGCCACGTCAATCGACGCACCGTTATCAAGACCGTCAGACACAAGAATGACGACATGGTCGCGCAGTAAATTGCTGTCAATAATGCCGCCATCACCTAGCAATCTGTTAATTTTTTGAAAAGCTTCTCTTTTTTGTTCGTCCAAATATCCGTGAAATTCGCTAACGTATTCTTCAATTTCACCAGTCGAAAACATACCGTTATAAGTAAATCCGCCATCTTGGGCGACCGCTCCAAAACTTAAACTTTCACCTGGTATTTGAATGTCTTCCGTCAGAAGCATCATCAATACACAGTGCAGCGCGACGGCAATTTGTTCCGCGACTAAGACAGCTCCGTCACTGAGGGCCACAACGGCACAGTTTTCGTAGCGATACTTTTCTAACAACTCAACAGCCAATAATTGTCCAGCCTGAGCTCTACTCTCAAAATACATATGCTTATTTTAGCAGTATACTGGTATATATGCACTACTACGAGGTGGCTCCAAACCAGATTGTTCGTCCCGGGAGCGATGTTTTTACCTACAGCTCAACCGAGGTGTTAAGGCCAGGCCAAATCGTGGCCGTAGAGGTTGGAAAGCGTCAGATGACCGGTGTTATTATGCGCGCCACGTCAAAACCAAGTTATGCAACCAAAGAAATTTCATCTGTAATCGAAAATACACCTCTCCCGAAGCCTCTGGTTGAACTAGCGAGTTGGTTATCTGGATATTATCTTACACCGTTAGCCTTAGTACTACAGTCACTTTTACCACGTGGAATTCAAAAAACCAGACGATTTCAAGCCGTTAGGCCGACAGTATCTAGGCGCGAGCGAACAAATATTGTGTTCAACGATGAGCAACGTAAGGTGGTAGACACCGTCAATAAATCTACGCCAGGCACATTTTTATTACAAGGAATCACCGGTTCCGGCAAGACCGAAGTCTATATCGAAATATCCAAACAAATGGTCGCTAGTGGCAAGTCGGTAATAATCCTGGTCCCAGAAATTGCCCTAACCTCACAGATTGTATCCGAATTTTCGCATCATTTTGAAAATATATTATTAGTCCACTCTACTATTACCGAGGCCCGGCGTCATACCACTTGGAAAGAAGCGCTGGAGTCAACCGAGCCACGAATTGTTATCGGCGCCCGCTCTGCCCTATTTACGCCTTTAGGTAATATAGGCGCGATCATCGTCGACGAGTCACATGAACCTAGCTATAAACAAGAACAGGCGCCACGTTACTCCGCGCTACGTGCCGCCACGATGCTGGGACGCTTTCACCAGGCAAAGGTTATCTTCGGTAGCGCCACGCCAACTGTCGCCGATCGTTACCTGGCCGAACAGTCAAACCGTCCCGTCCTTAGCCTGACTAAAATAGCTCGCGAAAATAGTATCGCGCCCATCGTAACGCTTGTCGATATGACGAATCGAGCTAATTTTAATGGTCATCGCTTTTTATCTAAGCCCTTGCTAAATCAATTAGAAATGACTCTTGGCGAAGGTAAGCAAGCCCTTATCTTTCATAATCGTCGCGGTAGCGCCAGCACCACACTATGCGAGAATTGCGGCTGGACTGCGCAGTGTCCGCGCTGTTTTGTACCCTTAACGCTCCACTCTGACCAGCACATTCTAAGGTGTCATATTTGCGACCATCGTCAGTCTGTACCGACTTCATGTCCAGAATGTCAAAACGTTGAGATTGTTCACAAAGGTTTTGGCACAAAGTTAATCGAGTCAGAACTTCGAAAACTTTATCCTAACGCTAATATCGCTAGGTTTGATGCTGACAATAATAGCTCAGACACGGTTGACGCTCGTTACGATGAACTGTATGAAGGTAAAATTGATATTGCCATCGGTACACAGGTTATAGCCAAGGGCTTGGACTTGCCACACCTCAGAACAGTTGGCGTTATTCAAGCCGACAGTGGCCTAGCCTTACCTGATTTTAGTGCCAGCGAACGAACTTTTCAGCTGTTAGCCCAAGTAGTCGGTCGCGTTGGTCGCAACGAACATGCCACGCAGGTTATCGTTCAGAGCTATCAGCCGGCTCATCCAAGCGTCGCCTACGGACTATCGCAAGATTATGACTCATTTTATTCATACGCCCTCAAAGAGCGTAAAAAGGCCGTATTCCCGCCGTTCACCCATTTACTGAAGTTAACCTGTGTATATAAATCCGAATCAGCCGCCATACGCGCTGCTCAAAACCTAGCTAGTGAGCTAAGAAAGAGTGTCCATCAAGATGTTTCTATTCTTGGACCAACACCAGCCTTTTACGAAAGACAACGAGACACCTACCGCTGGCAATTAACCTTAAAAAGCCCAAAACGAGAATACTTAATCAAGGCTCTAGCGCTTGTTCCTGCCACTCATTGGCAATCAGAGCTAGACCCCACTAGCCTGCTTTAGATACCCCTGGTATAATACGTTTAGTGAAAAAAGAAGATATCATAACCCTGCCGTCGCCACAGCTGCGTCAAAAGTCTGCAAAAGTTCATGTCGTAACCGACGGAACTAAGCATCTAATCGATGAAATGACATCGGCCGCCCTTGACTGGGAAGACAGTCGGCCACACGAGATAAGCGCCGCTCTGGCAGCTGTTCAAATTGACCGTTTATACCGAGTTGTTATCGTTCGAAGTGACTTTGATGACAAAGAGGTACGTGATTTTACAGCGCTTATAAACCCCGAAATTGTTAAATACGAAGGCGAGATATCTGATGACTACGAAGGGTGCCTAAGTGTATCAAACATTTACGGCAAAGTACCGCGTTACAATAAAATTCGCATCAAGGCCATAGACCAAGATGGCAACGAGGTAAGATTTAAAGCTGAGGGATTTTTAGCTCGTGTTATTCAACACGAAATCGACCACACTAACGGTATCGTATTTATTGATCATATCAAAGATAAAAAAGACGGCTTCTTTACGCTCGACAAGGAAGGCGAGCTTCAACCACTTGATTATGAAAAACATATCGAAAAAAATCATATTCTTTGGGACTGAAGATTTTAGCCTCATTGCACTTCAGGGGCTCGTCGAGGCTGGATATCGGGTCGCAGCAATTGTAACAAAACCCGACAGCAAGCGTGGCCGTAACCAGCAGTACGTTCAACCGTCGGTTAAAACATATGCCGCCAAACACGACATACCGGTTTGGCAGCCAGAAAAGCTGTCAGAAATTAAAGATAAGATTAGTTCTATAGGTGACGTAGCTGGAGTGCTGGTTAGTTATGGAAAAATTATTCCTCAGTCGATAATAAATTTGTTCAATCCGGGGATTATTAATCTCCATCCCTCACTTCTGCCTCTATACCGCGGACCGTCACCGATTGAATCGGCAATTATTAATGGCAACAGTCAGACAGGTGTATCAATTATGCAGCTATCTGATGGAATGGACTCTGGACCAGTTTATGCCCAAATGGTTCATCCCCTATCTGGCACCGAGACAAAGCCAGATTTATATAAAACTCTAGCACATGCCGGTACAGCCATCCTAGTTAGTATATTGCCAGATATTCTTGACGGCTCGCTCCAGCCGGTTCCTCAAAACGATGCCGACGCGACCTACTGCAAGTTACTCAGCAAAGATGACGCCTGGTTAAATACAGAGGACCTAACAGCCAGTCAAGCCGAACGACGCGTCAGAGGCCAACTAGGTTTTCCAAAAACAAAGATTAAGGTTCAAGGATTTGAGATTATTATAACCAAAGCCCATGTCGTAACCGAACAAAAAACGCCGCTTGATATTAAATTCCAAGACGGCGCTTATCTGTCGATTGATGAATTAGTTGCGCCGAGCGGTCGTACAGTGACCGCTGGAGCGTTTATTAACGGTTATTTGGCCGACGATTAATCGTTCGTCAGCAACTTATCGCGATTGCTTGTAATCTCGTTCTTAATTTCAGCCAGAACACTGGCAACAACATCACGGTAATCTGGACGGTTAACTTCTAACCATTTAGTAGCGGCGTATTCAGCACGCAGGCCTGGGTCGTTAACATCCATTTTTGTGGCTTCTTGAATACGGCTAAACGATTCATCATTGTGGTAATCTGGCGCATTTTTCTCTAACCAAGCCATCACAATATCGTCTTTACGATCAATAATTGATTCAAACTCCTCAAGCTGTTCGTCGCTCATGCCGTCAGAAAGTTTAGTTCCCACGCGTAGCTCAAGCTCGTCGTATATATGCTGCAAGAAGGCCTTTTTCTGGTCTTCGGGCATTTCATTCAATCCCACATCTGCTAAAAATTTATCGTCTAGTTGAAACATTCTATATTCCTTTGCTGACTATTAAATTAATTGTATCACTATGCGTCAATATGAACTATCTGCTAAGCAAGTGTACGTTTGACGAGTTCGCGGGTAAAGAATTCCAACTTATCGCCCTCTTCAAGGATAAGTTTTTTGTGAATTTTTAAACTAAGTCCGCACATTTCACCCTCAATGACATCTTTCGCCTCTTGTTGTTGGCGTTGAACCTTTGTCACTTCGACCTCAGCCATAACTTCATCTCCGCGTTTAGCGCGACCCAGAAGACCGGGCATAATCTTGCCGCTAGTGACTTCACCGCCGGCAATAATTTCGTCCCTGAGCGTCCTAAAGACACCCTTAATCGTCAGTTTACCTATCTCGGTTTCAACAACCTCTGGTGCCAGCATAGCTTCCATCGAGGCGCGCGCGTCATCAAGCAATTCATAAATAACCTTGTAGAGACGAATTTGAACCTTGTCGCGTGAGGCAAGTTGTTTAACAGCAGGTGGCAGATTAACATTAAATCCATAAATAATCGTCTTGGCGTCAGATGCCAGGCGAACATCGTTTTCAGAAATACTGCCAACACCGCTACCAATTACTCTTAAGGCAATTTCGCCCTTCGTGTCAATCAGTTTTAGACTATCAATAACCGAGGTTAACGAACCTTGGACATCAGCCTTAACGACAACATTAAGGTCCTGGCTGTCGTGCTGCTGGTTCATCATCTTTAGTAAATCCGCGCCAGTGACATTAGTACTAGCTGCGTTCTTTTCGTGTTCAATACGCGAAATCGCGACGGCGCTACGAGCTTCTTTTTCGCTTTTTACGATTGAAAAGGTGTCGCCAAATTGCGGTAATTCTTTTAATCCCGTAATCGTGACGGGCGTAGAAGGACCAGCCTCTTTAATAGCTTTACCTGCGAAATCCAGAAGTGTTCGTACTTTGCCGTATGCCGTGCCAGCGACAATAAAACAACCTGGTCGTAGCATACCTTGCTCGACTAGCAGTCCAACCACTGAACCTCGGCCAACCTCCATGTGAGACTCGATAACCAAGCCCTCGGCCGGCGTATCAATATCGGCTTTCAAATCCTCTAGGTCTGCGACCAGCAGCACCATGTCGAGCAACTTATCGATGCCGTCGCCCGTTTTGGCGCTAACCTCGACCATAACCGTGTCGCCACCCCACTCTTCGGGATTTAATCCATGCTCGGTCGTCAGCTGAGCTTTAACGCGCGCAGCATCAGCAGATTCTTTGTCCATTTTATTAATTGCCACAACTATTTTGGCGTTGGCAGATTTAGCAAACCTAATAGCCTCTATCGTTTGAGGTTTAACGCCATCGTCACCAGCTACAACAATAATCACTACGTCAGTTAAGGTCGCGCCGTGTTGGCGTAAAGCCGCGAAAGCCTCATGCCCAGGTGTGTCTAGCAAGGTAATCGAACGGCCATTACGAACAGTCTGGTAAGCGCTAATGTGTTGCGTAATACCACCCGCTTCTTTGTCAGCTACCTTCGTACCTAAAATTGAATCAAGCAAACTTGTCTTGCCATGGTCAACGTGACCCATAACTGCCACAATCGGTGGACGAGTTACGGCCTTATCGGAAAGTTTATGAACTTTGTGATCACTAAGCGTAGCGGCGACTTTTTTCTGAAGCTCAACATCAAGACCTAATTCTTCGACGATGATCGAAGCCGTCTCAAAATCAATCCGCTGATTAATCGTAGCGACAATACCGTTTTTGAATAATTCACCTATCAGATTAGTAACGGGTAGATTGAGCGTTTGGGCAAGTTCGGCCACAGTCACTGAGTCGGCGACAACGATAACTTTCTCTGCCATAATAGTGCTCCTTTTCTACTCGCTAGGCGGTAAATTATTTCTTCGATTTTGTATTTAAGCTAAGCGATATCTTGCGGTTTTCTTTTTCGATTTCAAGCACGACAAATTCTTTACGCTCATTCAGTGTAAAGACTTTCTCGGGATCCTGGTCATCACCACCGCCTAGTTCGCTAACGTGGACCAAAGCTTCAACGGCTGGGCTAATCTGTACGAAAGCACCAAAAGGTGTAATCCGCGTCACGGTACCTTCAACTTTATCGCCTTTTTTGAATTGATCAACTTCACTCATCCAAGGGTCTTCGGACAGCTGTTTGATACTTAGGCTTAGACGGTCTTTATCGATAGCGATAATTTTGGCATCAATCGTTTGACCAACTTTTACGTAATCGCTTGGGTTGTTAACACGTTCCCAGCTGATTTCGCTAATGTGAACCAGTCCTTCGATTCCCTCAACGTTTACAAAAACTCCAAAGTCAACGACGCCGGTTACTACGCCTTTAACGCTATCGCCAATGGTAAGTTTTTCAAATCGAGCCGATAGGCCGTCTTTGATAGCTTCTTTTTCGCTGAAGATTAGTTTGTTGGCCTTGCGGTCACAGTCTAAAATTCGAACTTTTAGGGTCTGGCCGATAAGAACATTCAAGCGTTGCAGAATTTCATCCTTGTCGCTTGAACCAACCCGTGGATAATGCTCGGCTGAAAGCTGAGATACCGGCAAGAATCCGCGTACGCCATCAAATTCAACCAATAATCCACCTCGGTTAGCATCGTATGGCGATACTTCGATAATCTCGCCACTCTCCATTCGGGCAGCAACTTCGTCCCAGCCACGGTCTTTAGCGGCTTTACGTAGTGATAATAGCGCGTAGCCGTTATCCAGCTCGGCGTCAACAATACTAGCCGTTACGTCATCGCCAATATTTAAGGCTCGTGAATAGCCAACTTCACGGCGAGGTACAAGGCCAATACCCTGGGCACCAAGGTCAACCAAAACCTCGTGTTTACGAATTACTAAAATTTTACCGGTGATTACTTCACCTTGTGTTAATTGCTTGACGCTATCGTCGGCACTAGCGAGCAATTCATCCATTGTTATATTGGCTTTTGCCATAAGTCTTACTCAGACTCCTTCCTTAGTTAATATTCTTGGGGCGCATGAAAAGACACGCAGCCTCCTAGATTGCTTCTTATTGTACCTCAGATAGACGCTTAAGTCAAAGAGGACGCTTCAGTATGCGACGTGACGAAACATAAGCCGTCAGAGAACCCGTCAAAAGTCCGAGTGTAACAAAATATTCAGCTAAATCAG
>Ga0302286_10000061_pt1 | contig 93697 bp, 58 predicted proteins | sample III_Fen_E2_3_FD_198765 | JGI IMG/M metagenome (GOLD analysis project Ga0302286, IMG submission 198765) | Peat permafrost microbial communities from Stordalen Mire near Abisko, Sweden - III_Fen_E2_3 | ecosystem: Environmental > Terrestrial > Soil > Wetlands > Permafrost | place: Sweden: Abisko...
ACCATCGTACATCGACAACTTTTCACAAGAAAAACTGTATCTTTGTGAAAATTATTGTGCTGTAAATCAGCTTATTTTTTTAGTCGTTCCCACGGCTCCCAATCAGCCCATAGTGGAATTGAAATAACTAACCGGCATAACGGAAGGCGAATTTACCGAAACTCCCAATCAGCCCATAGTGGAATTGAAATAGTAAAGCCGCGCGGGCTATCTTTGCTAAATCGCCTCCCAATCAGCCCATAGTGGAATTGAAATCACCGTCTTGCGTCTCCAGCTCTTTGATTATTTTTCTCCCAATCAGCCCATAGTGGAATTGAAATCGACGTACGGGGCTTTCTTTTTGCCAACATTGCCAACTCCCAATCAGCCCATAGTGGAATTGAAATATATGCAACTCCCGCCACTTCCCCGGCGGGATTTTCTCCCAATCAGCCCATAGTGGAATTGAAATTTGGCATCGTTGCCGGTGGAGCCGTCGCCGCTGTAGCTCCCAATCAGCCCATAGTGGAATTGAAATACCTGAACCGCCGCGAAGTGATAGAGCACACCAGCCACTCCCAATCAGCCCATAGTGGAATTGAAATGGTAATGCGCACGGTAGCGGAAGGAACTTTTTATTCTCCCAATCAGCCCATAGTGGAATTGAAATACCGCTTTGTTTCGCTCTTCTTTCTTCCGCTCCTTCTCCCAATCAGCCCATAGTGGAATTGAAATAAGCATCTGTATAGTATATCGTATTAATCTGTTCAAACTCCCAATCAGCCCATAGTGGAATTGAAATTTCTCTATTTTGGCGATTATGATCCAAGCGGTGAACTCCCAATCAGCCCATAGTGGAATTGAAATAAAAGGGGCTATTAGAAGCCGAATACATCAACCTGACTCCCAATCAGCCCATAGTGGAATTGAAATAACGCATTGCAAGCGATGGGGTGGGCGACGGGCTGTCTCCCAATCAGCCCATAGTGGAATTGAAATTCAATAAATTGCAACATCGGCGAATCGATAGTGCACTCCCAATCAGCCCATAGTGGAATTGAAATAGACATGAACCCATTTGTGATACAAAATTCAACCCTCCCAATCAGCCCATAGTGGAATTGAAATGCTTATGGGTGGGTGAAAGCAAATTCAGTGATTTTCTCCCAATCAGCCCATAGTGGAATTGAAATATCGCAAGGTGCCGCACACACAACCCGCGTACACTCCTCCCAATCAGCCCATAGTGGAATTGAAATACGCGACAAAGAAAACTTAGATTCACAGCGCAAAGACTCCCAATCAGCCCATAGTGGAATTGAAATTCAAAAAATTGGCCGAACAACCTACTTATATTACCTCCCAATCAGCCCATAGTGGAATTGAAATACATTTTGATGATGCTTTAGAGGGCGAAAATGATTTACTCCCAATCAGCCCATAGTGGAATTGAAATATATTAGAAGCCTGCACCATCATCAGCACTGCCGCTCCCAATCAGCCCATAGTGGAATTGAAATATGATATTGAGGTAGAGGCATTCTGCATGGAAGGTACTCCCAATCAGCCCATAGTGGAATTGAAATTTTCCATTGTCCGGTTTTAGTATTGTATTTTGCCAACTCCCAATCAGCCCATAGTGGAATTGAAATAACCAATGCATCACTTTCCCGCCAAACTCCGGGTGCTCCCAATCAGCCCATAGTGGAATTGAAATAACGACGGCGAGCTTCCACGCAAATAACTGGACACTCCCAATCAGCCCATAGTGGAATTGAAATATGCAAATGGCGGTAGAGCGTGTAGAGTTGGTTGACTCCCAATCAGCCCATAGTGGAATTGAAATAAAATATCACGTGATTAAAATTGCAAATCTGGCAGGCTCCCAATCAGCCCATAGTGGAATTGAAATATCGTATCAATGATATCATCTATTTCGGTGACAGATTCTCCCAATCAGCCCATAGTGGAATTGAAATAAATGTTACAGAAATAAACATTATAGCTCAAATACTCCCAATCAGCCCATAGTGGAATTGAAATCGGCCAAGGAGATTTTGATTAAACGCCGCTACGAGCTCCCAATCAGCCCATAGTGGAATTGAAATAACAGTAACTAATACACATAAACAATGAAACGCTCTCCCAATCAGCCCATAGTGGAATTGAAATTATAATTCTTTCAAGGGGATATGATAGAACATCATTCTCCCAATCAGCCCATAGTGGAATTGAAATAAACTATATAGTTTTAAGTATGAATTAAACCCGGACTCCCAATCAGCCCATAGTGGAATTGAAATTCTTTAGGCGGTTCCGGTAGTCCCAATGCCCGAAGATCTCCCAATCAGCCCATAGTGGAATTGAAATGTACGAGATGCGCAGGCGCGAACTGCAGGTGAAAATCTCCCAATCAGCCCATAGTGGAATTGAAATCTCAGAGCGCTTGCGCTGATTGACTACGGAAATGTCTCCCAATCAGCCCATAGTGGAATTGAAATTTTCGATACCTGTCCTGGGACTGTCCGTTATCGAAACTCCCAATCAGCCCATAGTGGAATTGAAATTTAAGAGATATGTGAGCAAAAGCAAAAAGCGCGGTCTCCCAATCAGCCCATAGTGGAATTGAAATTTAGTATTAGATTGCATAATTCTAAACTCCCAACACTCCCAATCAGCCCATAGTGGAATTGAAATTATTTTTGCATTAACAGTATCGCACTTTGCGATACTCCCAATCAGCCCATAGTGGAATTGAAATATTCTACGATCTTCTTTTTATTTACATCTGAAAACGCTCCCAATCAGCCCATAGTGGAATTGAAATATAAATGGCACTATAAAACACTATAAGTATGTAGACTCCCAATCAGCCCATAGTGGAATTGAAATAGTCATATCAACGACACCACAAATCCGCATCGTGTCTCCCAATCAGCCCATAGTGGAATTGAAATTTATCTGCTTCAGCTCTGTAGTGTAGATACAGGCCTCCCAATCAGCCCATAGTGGAATTGAAATTTATCTGCTTCAGCTCTGTAGTGTAGATACAGGCCTCCCAATCAGCCCATAGTGGAATTGAAATAACAATACTGAAAGATGTGAAGCGCGCAGGGATCCTCCCAATCAGCCCATAGTGGAATTGAAATATGGATTTGAGATTGATGAGAACGTGCGTACTATGCTCCCAATCAGCCCATAGTGGAATTGAAATATATCACTCATCGCGCATTCAAACGAGAAGATGGCTCCCAATCAGCCCATAGTGGAATTGAAATCGCAAAAATGCGTTTTCAAAAATGGCATCAGATGCCTCCCAATCAGCCCATAGTGGAATTGAAATAAACAACTGAACATGAACAAAGAAAATTATCCTGAACTCCCAATCAGCCCATAGTGGAATTGAAATCTCCAACGAAGATTGATGTTTTCTTTATCAGGTGTCTCCCAATCAGCCCATAGTGGAATTGAAATTTACAAATAAAAAGCTTATTTCAGCAGATTTTTGGCTCCCAATCAGCCCATAGTGGAATTGAAATATGCATTTGAACAAGTTATAGACTTGTTTAGAACCTCCCAATCAGCCCATAGTGGAATTGAAATGACTTTATGCTGGATGGTAAGCGCTATTCGGCTATCTCCCAATCAGCCCATAGTGGAATTGAAATAATAAAACGCATTGGCAATGCCAATGGCGGGAAAATCTCCCAATCAGCCCATAGTGGAATTGAAATAAACATAAAGGTGACGGAGAAATTTACAACTACCACTCCCAATCAGCCCATAGTGGAATTGAAATAAATAATGGCTTGACCACTCCGAGTTTTGACCGAACTCCCAATCAGCCCATAGTGGAATTGAAATAATATTCTATGCCTTCCGGATCGCTTTCGTAACGTCTCCCAATCAGCCCATAGTGGAATTGAAATGTTATGAGGGATGGAACTATTCCTAACTTTATGTTCTCCCAATCAGCCCATAGTGGAATTGAAATCGCCCAAGAACACGCACAAACCTGCAAGTGTGAATCTCCCAATCAGCCCATAGTGGAATTGAAATTGGCAACAATTTATACATTTGGCCTCCAGGTTTTCTCCCAATCAGCCCATAGTGGAATTGAAATGTAGAAGTGTCAGAACGTTTTGTGTACATCGAAAACTCCCAATCAGCCCATAGTGGAATTGAAATAGTTTAGAGTATATTGGTTGAAGATTTGATAATGCTCCCAATCAGCCCATAGTGGAATTGAAATTGTAGTCGGCTAACGAAATAGGTTGAACGTTTCTCTCCCAATCAGCCCATAGTGGAATTGAAATATATTCATAACTACTTCAAACAACTGAATATCAATCTCCCAATCAGCCCATAGTGGAATTGAAATATAAAATAGGCGATAAAGAAAATAACGTAATAGTCTCCCAATCAGCCCATAGTGGAATTGAAATGGAATCATATTTACGTCTGGTAGTACTAATAGATCTCCCAATCAGCCCATAGTGGAATTGAAATAAGGAAAGGAACTCTTTACCCGCTACCCGCTTTCGCTCCCAATCAGCCCATAGTGGAATTGAAATCTGATAATTCGGTGTAAATAGTTGTTGTCAAACCGTCTCCCAATCAGCCCATAGTGGAATTGAAATTTTGTTGTTCGTGAGAGTTTTTTACTTTTTACCAACTCCCAATCAGCCCATAGTGGAATTGAAATATAATTGCTACAACCGTTATTCACCATTCACACACGCTCCCAATCAGCCCATAGTGGAATTGAAATAATCGCTCGTGCTTTCGCTGTAGGCAGGTTTCAATGCTCCCAATCAGCCCATAGTGGAATTGAAATTTGTTAAACAGTTAGACTAATGAAAAAGAAAGGACTCCCAATCAGCCCATAGTGGAATTGAAATTTAAAATGACAAATAGAAAACGTTCCCCAACCCGACTCCCAATCAGCCCATAGTGGAATTGAAATAAAAGATTACAACAGACTGCGAAATGGATTTGCGTCTCCCAATCAGCCCATAGTGGAATTGAAATATACATCAGAGCATAGCGTGCCGTCCACGGTGAGCCTCCCAATCAGCCCATAGTGGAATTGAAATTCGGCAAACACAAGATATTGTGAACATGCTCACTGCTCCCAATCAGCCCATAGTGGAATTGAAATCTACATGGAGAATAACAAGCTGCAAGACCCATTTTATCCTCCCAATCAGCCCATAGTGGAATTGAAATATTTGCCAAACAACGGCCTTACGAAATCCGATACGATCTCCCAATCAGCCCATAGTGGAATTGAAATTCAGCTGACAGAACTATCTGAACGACTTCTGTCAGCCTCCCAATCAGCCCATAGTGGAATTGAAATCAAGCAGGGCAAAATACCGGATGGCGGTGTGGCGCGCTCCCAATCAGCCCATAGTGGAATTGAAATATAATGGTGGATTTTACTATGACTTAACAGTTATTCTCCCAATCAGCCCATAGTGGAATTGAAATAAGATGAGAAACTTTTAAACCTACTTGATGAGATTCTCCCAATCAGCCCATAGTGGAATTGAAATATCACATGTTGATCAACAAAACCACCTGTTAATTCTCCCAATCAGCCCATAGTGGAATTGAAATAGAAATAAAGCGCCTGAAATTGAATAGGTAAAATTCTCCCAATCAGCCCATAGTGGAATTGAAATAAAATAACAACCTCAAAGGAGCTGCCGTATTCTTCTCCCAATCAGCCCATAGTGGAATTGAAATGAATTAACAGACTCACAAGCAAAGGCAATTGAGAGCTCCCAATCAGCCCATAGTGGAATTGAAATTCGTTGATTCACTGCCGAAAATCTGGAGGCCAAATGCTCCCAATCAGCCCATAGTGGAATTGAAATCCGAAGAACGTACCCGACCAAAGAGTAATAAACTCTCCCAATCAGCCCATAGTGGAATTGAAATGTGCTTGCAGTTTGCCCCGTGTTCATGGTTGTATACTCCCAATCAGCCCATAGTGGAATTGAAATTTTCGTTGAACGATTCGGCAATTGATTTTTTTATTCTCCCAATCAGCCCATAGTGGAATTGAAATTACAAAGCTGGTGACGTTGTCTATTTGGACGCTCCTCCCAATCAGCCCATAGTGGAATTGAAATTAAAGAAAGAATAAACGGCTACTAGCACACGTGTATCTCCCAATCAGCCCATAGTGGAATTGAAATCTGTGTCCTTGGTCGTGACTAACTGAGGGTACTTAGCCTCCCAATCAGCCCATAGTGGAATTGAAATTGGCAAAACGCGACATATACAGCAAAACTTGGATACTCCCAATCAGCCCATAGTGGAATTGAAATATAGGTCAATGTGAAAGGTTCGCTTTTCGCCCACACTCCCAATCAGCCCATAGTGGAATTGAAATTAGAGAAGAAAGCCTTACAAGGCATTTTTCAAAAGACTCCCAATCAGCCCATAGTGGAATTGAAATACCAGTAAGCGGCTCCCTCCATGGTAGCCTAAGCAGCTCCCAATCAGCCCATAGTGGAATTGAAATTTATGCGGACAAGCGCACCAAAATGATACACCCCCTCCCAATCAGCCCATAGTGGAATTGAAATATTGACGGCGAAGATAGCGCAATGACACGCATGTACTCCCAATCAGCCCATAGTGGAATTGAAATCACCTTCGGACACCGTTAAAAACAAAAGAGTTGGCTCCCAATCAGCCCATAGTGGAATTGAAATGTTAAAGCAGTTGGCCAAGTTATCGTTGCATTGCCTCCCAATCAGCCCATAGTGGAATTGAAATATCGAATCTTCGTGTAAGGAAAAACAGGTCGCAATACTCCCAATCAGCCCATAGTGGAATTGAAATATGCAAATATCTTAGTGAAACTTCAAATCACTATCCTCCCAATCAGCCCATAGTGGAATTGAAATTGGGCATACCGTTTCTTTCTTAAATATTCACTTTCTCCCAATCAGCCCATAGTGGAATTGAAATCTGAGAGAGCTAAACCGCCAAGCACGTAACAAATAACTCCCAATCAGCCCATAGTGGAATTGAAATATATAAGCCGGAGGCAAATGGGGATTGTCTGTTATTCTCCCAATCAGCCCATAGTGGAATTGAAATAACTTAATATGACATCCTCTATGCGCTAAGCCTAACTCCCAATCAGCCCATAGTGGAATTGAAATATATAAAATGTAATATACAAGCTGCGCTACCGGCTACTCCCAATCAGCCCATAGTGGAATTGAAATATTTGCAAGCGCATTGCAAAGGCTTTCGTACCATTCTCCCAATCAGCCCATAGTGGAATTGAAATCCTTTTTTTGCCTCGTAGCTTTTGACGTTATTTTCTCTCCCAATCAGCCCATAGTGGAATTGAAATAAGGTTTTAATATTTCGCCAAATTCTTTTGAGAATCTCCCAATCAGCCCATAGTGGAATTGAAATTCTGACAAGGTTAGCTCTTGTTTATCTACTAAACCAACTCCCAATCAGCCCATAGTGGAATTGAAATATCGGTGGTACAACAAACGCAATGACATTGCCTACTCCCAATCAGCCCATAGTGGAATTGAAATATCTACACAATAATTGAGGAGATAGTTTATAGCACTCCCAATCAGCCCATAGTGGAATTGAAATTCAAAAATCTGCATACGCTCCGCGTAACATCCAGCTCCCAATCAGCCCATAGTGGAATTGAAATCTATAATTCATACACTTACATTAAAAATCATCTATCTCCCAATCAGCCCATAGTGGAATTGAAATTGCGTTGTTGTAGGGCATACAGCTGTTTGCGATATCTCCCAATCAGCCCATAGTGGAATTGAAATCCGCATTGGTCAAAGGTGGCTCTAAACTGGCCGCCTCCCAATCAGCCCATAGTGGAATTGAAATTGTGCGGAACCAGTTTTTTGTTTGCCCGTCTTTTCTCCCAATCAGCCCATAGTGGAATTGAAATAGGCGTCCGATATGTTTTGCACCTTCGCAATAAAACTCCCAATCAGCCCATAGTGGAATTGAAATCAAAAAATGCCCGTAAGTATTTGGGTCAAAGTTGCTCCCAATCAGCCCATAGTGGAATTGAAATTAATGTACGATTTTGACAGGTCTAATTTTGAGTTCACTCCCAATCAGCCCATAGTGGAATTGAAATATTTCGGCGCGTACGGCAAACAGATCTGAAAGTGGTCTCCCAATCAGCCCATAGTGGAATTGAAATAAGAGAAAACAGCGTGAACTCACCTTGGCAGGTGCTCCCAATCAGCCCATAGTGGAATTGAAATGAAATAAGTTCTCGTTGGTTGATTTTTGGAGAGGGCTCCCAATCAGCCCATAGTGGAATTGAAATATAATTTACCGGCAAATTATACCTATATCATCCGAGCTCCCAATCAGCCCATAGTGGAATTGAAATTTCGATATTGGATAAGAGCCTGACAATTTTTGAACTCCCAATCAGCCCATAGTGGAATTGAAATACGGAAATACGTATGCTGCAATTACGGATGCAGAGCTCCCAATCAGCCCATAGTGGAATTGAAATCATCGCATTGCACAGCATTAGTAACTGCATTTCCCCTCCCAATCAGCCCATAGTGGAATTGAAATATAAAGAGCTTACAACCTACAACTCAAATACGATTCTCCCAATCAGCCCATAGTGGAATTGAAATCGGGCAAACACAATAAAACTTAAAAACTCATTAGCCTCCCAATCAGCCCATAGTGGAATTGAAATTCTATTGATACTATTGATTTTGTGTGTGTAAGTAGAACTCCCAATCAGCCCATAGTGGAATTGAAATAGAAGGAAAGCCTTTTTTTGCTCAAGACCTCTAACTCCCAATCAGCCCATAGTGGAATTGAAATTTCGCATCTTCAATCAAAGTTGCAATTTCAACTTCCTCCCAATCAGCCCATAGTGGAATTGAAATCAGGATCGTTCGACAGGCAGATGATTACTTTATTTTCTCCCAATCAGCCCATAGTGGAATTGAAATTTCGCATCTTCAATCAAAGTTGCAATTTCAACTTCTCCCAATCAGCCCATAGTGGAATTGAAATATATAATGCCGGAGATGATGATTATGAGTGTAATGCTCCCAATCAGCCCATAGTGGAATTGAAATAGCGGAACCCCGCAGGCGACATTCTGAACCATGGGCTCCCAATCAGCCCATAGTGGAATTGAAATGTAGATGATTCTTTTATTATGTAATGTTCTTCACTCTCCCAATCAGCCCATAGTGGAATTGAAATTTTTTACCTCTTTGCCTAAGCCAGTTTTCAAAAGTCTCCCAATCAGCCCATAGTGGAATTGAAATTAATCTTCACTTATCGTTTGAGCTATTGTGTCAATCTCCCAATCAGCCCATAGTGGAATTGAAATGTAAGTATGTAGTTTAACTTTGCTTTTAAAGTAGCGCTCCCAATCAGCCCATAGTGGAATTGAAATATAATAAAAGCTGGGTCTAATGTAAATCCCGCGATCTCCCAATCAGCCCATAGTGGAATTGAAATATATTCATAAGATAATTGATTAAATGTTAGACTGTCTCCCAATCAGCCCATAGTGGAATTGAAATGTTGTCTTATCTTTTATGCCTGTTGACTGACATTCACTCCCAATCAGCCCATAGTGGAATTGAAATCCAATTCTCAAGGCTATGCCGCACTGATTGCCACACTCCCAATCAGCCCATAGTGGAATTGAAATTCAATGGAGGCGAATGTTTCAACCTCGAAAGATTCTGCCTCCCAATCAGCCCATAGTGGAATTGAAATGGCTTCAGGCTTTGTACCAGGAACCGACAAGCTTACTCCCAATCAGCCCATAGTGGAATTGAAATAATGACGGGGAAAACGGGAGGAGTTGTCGGCCGTACTCCCAATCAGCCCATAGTGGAATTGAAATTTGCGGAATATGAAAAAGAGTATTCCGAAAAAGGAACCTCCCAATCAGCCCATAGTGGAATTGAAATAGTACCTATTTGCTCGTGCGTGGGTTGATTTGGACTCCCAATCAGCCCATAGTGGAATTGAAATTCCGTTATACCCTACGCTAAAAAGGGAGTGTAGTGTGCTCCCAATCAGCCCATAGTGGAATTGAAATAAAGAAATAAAAGATCTTCAAGGGTGTTGTGGCTTTCTCCCAATCAGCCCATAGTGGAATTGAAATTGATTTGCGAACCCGAAGAGATTAAGCCCGAAGCTACTCCCAATCAGCCCATAGTGGAATTGAAATTTGGCAAAACAACTTCATTTTTGCAGCCACATAAACACTCCCAATCAGCCCATAGTGGAATTGAAATGGGGCTTATATTCAGCTCAACTTAATATTAAAAACTCCCAATCAGCCCATAGTGGAATTGAAATACAAGCAAACCTAAATCTGCGAGTGCAGCCCATTTCTCTCCCAATCAGCCCATAGTGGAATTGAAATCGCAGTCGATAAGGAGCCAAAAAACGAAAAATCAAACTCCCAATCAGCCCATAGTGGAATTGAAATCAATAACGGCTGTAGCTGTTGGCGCCGGCGATGCGACCTCCCAATCAGCCCATAGTGGAATTGAAATAGAAGGAAAGCCTTTTTTGTTTCAAGCCGTCTAAACTCCCAATCAGCCCATAGTGGAATTGAAATATTCTAACATTCGGGATCTCCCTTCTTATTCCTGTCTCCCAATCAGCCCATAGTGGAATTGAAATACCGATGGGATCAGCGGCATGGGCAAACGAATGAACTCCCAATCAGCCCATAGTGGAATTGAAATCCGGCTGGACAGACACGTCAACACCGGGCACGTACTCCCAATCAGCCCATAGTGGAATTGAAATCCACAAGTGGAAGGTACCACACCGGATGCCACTACCTCCCAATCAGCCCATAGTGGAATTGAAATAAAGACGACTGAAAGGAGAAGGGTTCTTAGATGCTACTCCCAATCAGCCCATAGTGGAATTGAAATAATACAAAGCATGTTGCGGTAAGAAAGAAAAAAATTCTCCCAATCAGCCCATAGTGGAATTGAAATTTATTCTCAACAATATCTGATATTTCGCCTAGTTCTCCCAATCAGCCCATAGTGGAATTGAAATCGTAATAAAACTTATATTTGTGGGTGTCGGATAGGTCTCCCAATCAGCCCATAGTGGAATTGAAATTGCACTTTACAGAAAAAATGAAAAATGGAAGCTCGCTCCCAATCAGCCCATAGTGGAATTGAAATATCTACCCCGGTGCGGTTAATGGTGGCATCTCCTATCTCCCAATCAGCCCATAGTGGAATTGAAATTGCCGATAAGGGCATCCGTCAAAGTGAGTTGGACAGGCTCCCAATCAGCCCATAGTGGAATTGAAATTTCGGCCGCTTCTTTCCGAATTTCCGGATAATTTTCTCCCAATCAGCCCATAGTGGAATTGAAATTTGGCAAAACAACTTCATTTTTGCAGCCACATAAACACTCCCAATCAGCCCATAGTGGAATTGAAATTCAAAAATATGCCGGAAAACCGGTGCATATTAATGCTCCCAATCAGCCCATAGTGGAATTGAAATACGTATCTAACCCTCGCACCTCTGCACAAGTTTTACTCCCAATCAGCCCATAGTGGAATTGAAATACTTGCGCATCAAAATACAGTGAAGAAGTTGATAACTCCCAATCAGCCCATAGTGGAATTGAAATACAAAACGGAAGCGAAAAAGAAAGCGCTTCAAAAGCTCCCAATCAGCCCATAGTGGAATTGAAATAACTAAACTAATAGCCCGAAAACATGTTTTATAACACTCCCAATCAGCCCATAGTGGAATTGAAATTTGACGTACTTTAGTTTCTAAGCTATTTATTGCAATCTCCCAATCAGCCCATAGTGGAATTGAAATCTCGAAATTTACAGCTGTTTTGTCGAGTGCCTGGAAGCTCCCAATCAGCCCATAGTGGAATTGAAATAGTCTTTTTCACGCTATCTTCAAGTATCATCGCTCCTCCCAATCAGCCCATAGTGGAATTGAAATTCTAAACTATTGAATATCTTATAGTTATTTCCTTCTCCCAATCAGCCCATAGTGGAATTGAAATCCGGATGGTGGTTATTCAAGCAAGAATCTGACAGTCTCCCAATCAGCCCATAGTGGAATTGAAATAGCGGAAATAATGCATTGTATGCTGATAATAACTACTCCCAATCAGCCCATAGTGGAATTGAAATAAACAACTGTTGAACTGGAAGATGATGAAGCTGCCTCCCAATCAGCCCATAGTGGAATTGAAATACGGATGGGATCAGTGGCATGGGAAAGAGAATGAACTCCCAATCAGCCCATAGTGGAATTGAAATTTCAGATCGTAATACTCAATAATCACATCATCGCCTCCCAATCAGCCCATAGTGGAATTGAAATAATAAAACCTGTCTCTGTGCATATAACTTGTGGCTCTCCCAATCAGCCCATAGTGGAATTGAAATATCAATGGAGACCTACTCCAAAATCAAAATATTGCCGCTCCCAATCAGCCCATAGTGGAATTGAAATGTAGAATAGATCTATCACGGCCAGTCCTGCTTGTACTCCCAATCAGCCCATAGTGGAATTGAAATAATAAACGTAACCACCAACTTTGACCCGAACGATTACTCCCAATCAGCCCATAGTGGAATTGAAATAGGTTATTTACAGCTGAAATGTTGGCAGAAACAAAACTCCCAATCAGCCCATAGTGGAATTGAAATTTAGATAATTTTCCCATGATTTTGAAAATAAAAACTCCCAATCAGCCCATAGTGGAATTGAAATAATATGTGAGAAAGAAAGAATTTAATCATCTCAAACTCCCAATCAGCCCATAGTGGAATTGAAATCTTTTATGGTGACGGGTGCAGGCATATCAAAGAACTCCCAATCAGCCCATAGTGGAATTGAAATCGCCTTTAGGGATCACGTATTTAGGCTCACCCTCTCTCCCAATCAGCCCATAGTGGAATTGAAATAAGCGTTTGCGCTTTCAAAGCGTTTGCGCAAAAATCTCCCAATCAGCCCATAGTGGAATTGAAATTTCCTTTTGTCGAAATAAATGTGAAAAGGTCTTCTAACTCCCAATCAGCCCATAGTGGAATTGAAATAGAAGGAAAGCCTTTTTTGTTTTAAGACCTCTAACTCCCAATCAGCCCATAGTGGAATTGAAATAATGTTTCTAACCCTCGCACGTCTGCACAAGTTTCTCCCAATCAGCCCATAGTGGAATTGAAATTCTAATGTCTTGATCGTTTGGTAAACCGTCTCTTGTCTCCCAATCAGCCCATAGTGGAATTGAAATTGCGATGTGCCAGATAGATTTTAAGAGGGACATAACTCCCAATCAGCCCATAGTGGAATTGAAATATGATATTACAATGGCAAAAAATTATTCATATTTTCTCCCAATCAGCCCATAGTGGAATTGAAATAACTAACAGTTATTTAGAGTATTTTGGCAATAAACTCCCAATCAGCCCATAGTGGAATTGAAATCAAGAGGTTGTAACTGACCGCGTGCCGGTACGTTCTCCCAATCAGCCCATAGTGGAATTGAAATTTAAAAAGAACATTAGTTTTTTCATAAGATACAATCTCCCAATCAGCCCATAGTGGAATTGAAATATTTGTCGGGCGTGAAACAGGGCAGCAAATCCGCCTCCCAATCAGCCCATAGTGGAATTGAAATCGTATGGCGAAGATGGAAGCTTGTGACCCTCAGAGCTCCCAATCAGCCCATAGTGGAATTGAAATAGGTCATTTACAGCTGAAATGTTGGCAGAAACGACTCCCAATCAGCCCATAGTGGAATTGAAATGCGGGTGGTTACTTCTTTGCCGTCGCGCTCAAACTCTCCCAATCAGCCCATAGTGGAATTGAAATGATAAAAAAGATGCCCCTAAATCATACCTACAAGCTCCCAATCAGCCCATAGTGGAATTGAAATAGGTCATTTACAGCTGAAATGTTGGCAGAAACGACTCCCAATCAGCCCATAGTGGAATTGAAATGCGGGTGGTTACTTCTTTGCCGTCGCGCTCAAACTCTCCCAATCAGCCCATAGTGGAATTGAAATGATAAAAAAGATGCCCCTAAATCATACCTACAAGCTCCCAATCAGCCCATAGTGGAATTGAAATTATTGTTCAGATTCTACTGTACAAGGTTGATTTATCTCCCAATCAGCCCATAGTGGAATTGAAATATCAGGCGTTGAACAAGTACGATAGCACAACGATCACTCCCAATCAGCCCATAGTGGAATTGAAATAAGTATAAGGCGTTCACCAATATGCCTTCGCACACTCTCCCAATCAGCCCATAGTGGAATTGAAATTGTTTTGCCCTCGTGATATGGAGCAAACTTCAACGCTCCCAATCAGCCCATAGTGGAATTGAAATGTTATATGCTCTGTACCATCGCCGCCCACGGCGTGCTCCCAATCAGCCCATAGTGGAATTGAAATTTGCTATAGACCCTGTGGCGCGGGTTAACGGACGCTCCCAATCAGCCCATAGTGGAATTGAAATCAACATACATCGACAATTTTTTTATCCATTTTTTCTCCCAATCAGCCCATAGTGGAATTGAAATTTGAAGACGAACAACTTTACCAAAAAGCGTCTATCTCCCAATCAGCCCATAGTGGAATTGAAATTGAGATGGTATTCCTGTCCAAATTGCAAGTGCCCCCTCCCAATCAGCCCATAGTGGAATTGAAATTTTTCTCCCGCTTCTCCAATTTCTTTTACGGCGTCTCTCCCAATCAGCCCATAGTGGAATTGAAATCTAATACAAAATCATTGTTTTGAATTACAATGGAACTCCCAATCAGCCCATAGTGGAATTGAAATTTTATTAGATGGGTTTTGAAGCGAAGGAAACCAACTCCCAATCAGCCCATAGTGGAATTGAAATTGATTAGCTTGGTGAGGGTTTCGAGGGTAGTCATTTCTCCCAATCAGCCCATAGTGGAATTGAAATTGTGTATTGCCTTTTCCGGCTTTCTCTTAGTTCCATGCTCCCAATCAGCCCATAGTGGAATTGAAATTGGCGAATTACAACTTCTTGCTGACCTTGTGCAAGCCTCCCAATCAGCCCATAGTGGAATTGAAATTCTCTCCGATTTGCTCGTCTCTCCGAGCTGCCAACCCTCCCAATCAGCCCATAGTGGAATTGAAATCCGACAAGGGCGGCGATTCCTGCAATAACTAATCCTCCCAATCAGCCCATAGTGGAATTGAAATTTGCGGAAGCAAGCTTTTCACATCTGTACAGTCGACTCCCAATCAGCCCATAGTGGAATTGAAACGAAGGTGGGTAAATTCTACCTCCAGGATTGGGAGGTCTCCCAATCAGCCCATAGTGGAATTGAAACTCGATGCAACATCACTTACACAAAGCTTTGTGTAACCTCCCAATCAGCCCATAGTGGAATTGAAACAAAAACAACAGCGATTGCAATTATCGCAATGAATGCTCCCAATCAGCCCATAGTGGAATTGAAACCGCCTCACGGTTGAGCCGCTTTGACTGTACACTTTCTCCCAATCAGCCCATAGTGGAATTGAAACCAAATCGAACGTTAGATGAAGCGGTAAGGGTTAACCCTCCCAATCAGCCCATAGTGGAATTGAAACTGCAAAATTTGGCCTGTTGGGTGGATCCATTTTTCCTCCCAATCAGCCCATAGTGGAATTGAAACATAAGACCTTTAAGGTTTATAGCGATCAAAAGACTACTCCCAATCAGCCCATAGTGGAATTGAAACTAATCGTGAATGATGCGCTCATTCTTTTCGAGATCTCCCAATCAGACCATATTGGAATTGAAACGGGATTTAGTTTTGCTGGTAAGCAATTAGCTTTTGACTCCCAATCAGACCATACTGGAATTGAAATTTTATTGCTAAATTTGTAGGTGGATTTTGTCGAATTTATTACTCGAAACAATAACTAAATAACACTAATGTAGATAACTATGGATCCAAAAGTTAATGAAAAAAACACCAAATCGGAGATTCTAAAAGCTTACGAAGAGTTGATGGTGAGCGTGGGGCAACAAAAAAAAGAAGAACCTCGAAAACAACAGGAGGAGGTGAAAAAGCAGGAGGTAGTGAAAACTGCTTCAGGTTTGTCGCATGAGTCGATTGTAAAGGGGTTCGCAACACTCAAAATTGATTTATCGTCAACGCTCGAAAAGTTAGAAGAAAAATTGATAGCAGAGTTCAAGCATTTCGAAGAGTTACAGCAAGCAGTGACCATCGAAAAGGAAAATTTGGAAAATCTTTATCAAATCACGGCAAATGCCGATTCGTTGGCAGCACTGCTGATGGCACAAAAGGTGAAACGTGACGAATTTGAAGCCTCTTTAGCTGCAAAGCGTTTGACTTTTGAACAGCAACTGGAGTCTGATAAACAGCAACTTGATGGTGAAATACAGCAGAAACGTGAACAGTGGAAAAAAGAAAAAACCGTTGCCGAGCTTCAGACAAAAGAAGAGAACGAAGTTTTGAAGAAAAAACGTGAACGTGAGGAGGAAGAATATACTTATAATCTTCAACTACTCCGTAAAAAAGAGGCGGATACTTATCAAGAACATAAGTTGAAATTAGATAAGGAACTTACTGACAAGAAGACCTCGTTTGATGCCGATATAGCTGTCCGCGAAGCCAAGGTGACCGAAGCAGAAGCTGAGTTGAAACTCTTGCGCCAAAAAGCAGAAACATTCCCTAACGAATTGGACAAGGCGGTTGCCTCTGCTGTTAACGCTGCCACGGAAAAGTATCAAACCGAATATGGTTTTGCTAAGGAACTTACTGCCAAGCAGATGGAAGGTGAGATGAAGCTCAAAGAGCAAACCATTCAAACTCTTCAAGCAAAAATACAAGATTTGGATGCTATTATCAAAGAGCTTACCACGAAGGCCACTACGGCAGAAGCAAGCGTGAAAGATATTGCCATCAAAGCGATAGAAAGCTCCTCAAAACTTCAGTTGGTGGAAAAAACAAAAGAAGCATAACCGTAAAAATTTGCATTTGAGTTGCTGACTGGTTTTAATCAATCATTTAACTCAGTGAGCAACTCTTTTCATTTAATCTTTTAAGCCGTATGTCAAAATCAGCCCTTAAAAACCAGTTGATATCCCTTACAAAAGGTCAAATAATAGAGCAGGTTCTCGACCTTTATGATAACTGTAAGCCGGCCAAGGAATATCTCGAATATTTTCTTAATCCGAATGAAAAAGAGATGTTCGAAAAATACAAAGTGATTATTATCAATGAGTTTTATCCTAAAGGGAAATATGTCCTACCCAGGACTCGATTCTCTGTAGCCAAAAAAGCCATTGCCGATTTCAGGGTATTACATTCATCGCCTGAATTGTTGGGCGATTTGATGTTGACTCTGGTGGAGAATGCATGCAACTTCACATTCGATTATGGAGATATGTCGGAACAGTATTATAATAGCGCATACAATAACTTTAAAGCTGTACTGCAATATTTGAAAAAAACTGATTTGTTGGAACATTTCAAGTTGCGATGTGTGGAGTGTTTGAATTGGTCAAAAGATTGCGGATATGGATTTACAGATGAAATGTCTCAATTGTTTTACGATTATTACGAAGAAGATTGATGTTCAGATGCATACTGATAACATGTTGAATGATATATATGTATAAAACAATAGGCCATCCTGTGGGATAGCCTATTGTTTTGCATGATTTTGAGAACTTATTTTGTGAAAACCTGAACAATTCTTTCTTTTCTTAAATTGTATTTTATAGCCAATTCGGGAAAATTTGAGATTGGATCGGTGTTTATCACACGAATTTTAGAGTAATCTAGTCTTTGAAGTGCTTTTACATCAGCAAGTTGCCCATCAATAAAAATAGCTGCGTTTTTATCACTAATTCCTTTCGTAATTACTTTGTTGTCTTTCTCTTCAATCTTTATCGATTTGATTTTTTTTGTGCTCTGTTTTTGGATGTAATTCATTACATCATCTTTTACAGGACTATCTTTCGCACTGGATAAATATTTTTTTGTTGCAATTACAATCACTCCATCTTTGCCTTTATCGCCGTACATATCTGTTGCATTTTTTTCTTTAAGCACCGATACAGATTGAATATCAGACGGTGAAATTTTCCCCATCACTTCTCTGCTTGAGTACACTCCATCTATAATGATTATCGCATTTTGTAAATTTGTTTTTGCTTCTGCAACAGAACTTGAAGGTTTAGTATTCCCATTATTTCTTACTTCCACGGTGTTTTTTTCGCCATCGCTTTTCATGGTGATTAATATCACCCCATTTTTCCCTTCGCTCCCATATTTTACAACAGCCATAGAGTCTTTCCAAACGTTTATTGATTTTATCGTATTCGGATTAATGTCATTCATCTCAGCTTTTGATATTTTCTTACCATCAATAAAGATGAGTGGTTCTCCTTTTATTGAATCTTTATCTGTGTGAATAACAATCACTTGTTTCTTTATCTGCTTTACAGAATCAGAAGGTGCAGCTGTGGCAGTCAAATTACTGCTTTCGCCCGACAAATCAGCATTTGTCCAGGCTGATTTCAACTCACCGGCATTGACCAATAAAATGGTGGCCAACAGTAATGGGAACACTAACAGGTATTTACCTGACCACAATGCGTGGGTTTTCTTTTTATTCATCATAATAATGCGTTTTTTTAAGTGTGAAATACTAAAGTGTTGTGTTAGCGGCATAGAGGTGGTTTGCGCCACTTTCAGCAAGGCATATTGATATGCTTTCGGGTCATTGCCCGTTTTCAATACCTTTTTGTCTGCCAAAAATTCTACATTTTCGCGCACCGATGCCGAAAACCAGTAATACAAAGGATTCATCCACGTAAACGATTGAAAAAGAGAAATCAACAATAAATCCAGTTCATGTTTTTGTTCAATATGCACATGCTCATGTTCCATTATTTTCGACAATTCGTCGGCGCTGTACAAAGCAGGATTCAAATACACCTTTCCACGGAACGAAAACGGATTAATCTCTTTTTGAGGAACATACACCGTTTTGCCATTGATTTCAGCCACCGAGCAACGGCGTATTACCCGAAACAATTGCACATACTTCACTATCAACGACACACACGTGGCCGCGATTCCACTCAGCAATAAGTAACCGATAATCATCATTATGCTGAAATGCATTTGCGCTGAAGTTTGTGCTACCGGCAAAGAGTTGTTAATCAGAATAATCACATACTGAATCGACTCTTTTTGCGGAATCAAAGCCGCCAGATGAAGTAGCGGAAACCCCACGGAGCAGATTGCAATACCCAACAAATAGAGACGTTTAGCGGCATAAAATGTGTCGCGGCGCAATAAAAGCAGGTAAAAAAGAAACAAGAGCGTAAATACTCCGTTCACTTTCAACAAATAGAGTGTCAGCGCTTCCATATTATTTCTTTTTTTCGATTAAACGGACAATTTCCTGCAAGTCGTTGCTCGAAATCTTCTCTTTGCGGGCAAAAAAAGCCACCAGCGATTGATAAGAGCTTTGAAAATAGTTGTCGATAATGCCCGAAAGCACTTTCTCGGTGTAGCTTTCTTCGCTCACCAATGGTTCAAACCAATACACATTGCCATAACGGCGGCTTTTCACAAATCCTTTTTTTTCGAGATTCTTCATTGTCGAAGCCAATGTCGTATAAGGTGGTTGCGGCTCGGGATACATTTCCAGAATATCCTTTACTACTCCCGCTTTAATTTTCCACAACACCTGCATGGCTTGTTCCTCTTGTTGACTTAGTTTTTCCATATCGTTTTTCTTTTGTGCTAAAATGGCCATTATTATCACGTCGCAAATCTACGAATAATTCGTAGAACAATGCAATAGCAAATCAAATATTTATGTTATTTTAAATATAACGGAACTTAATAATACTGATAATGAGTTGAATATAAAGTGGGTTTTATCTCCGTTAAATCCTGATTAGGCTAAAAACCGCTTCACTGCTGCTGCGCAATTCTCCCCGTCGATGGCCGATGAGGTGATTCCGCCTGCATATCCGGCACCTTCACCGCATGGAAAGAGGCCTTCGATTTGAATGTGTTGCAGGGTTTCGCTATCGCGGGGAATGCGTACCGGTGAAGACGAGCGCGACTCCACACCCACGATTAAAGCTTCGTTGGTCAGGTAGCCGTGCATCTTGCGGTCAAATAGCTTAAATCCTGTTTTCAGGCGAGTTGAGATATGCTGTGGAAGCCAAAAGTGGAGAGGTGAAGAGATAACTCCAGGCAAGTATGAGCATTCGGGCAATGACCCGGAAAGCTTTCCTTTCACAAAATCGCCCACCCGCTGTGCCGGAGCGGTGAGTCCTTTACCTCCGTTGTTGACATAGGTCAACTCTTCCAGTTGTTGTTGAAAATGCAAACCAGCCATTACACCATATTGTTGATATTCAGTTAAATCCTCCGGACGAATTTCGACCACTAATCCTGAATTTGCAAAAGGTGAATTGCGGTGCGAGGCCGACATTCCATTGACCACAATTTCGCGTTCGCCGGTAGAGGCAGGCACAATATGTCCCCCGGGACACATGCAAAACGAATACACGCCTCGTCCTTCGACCTGTTCCACCAGATTGTAGGAGGCAGCAGGCAAAAATTCGCCCCGTTCGCGGCAATGATATTGAATGCTGTCAATCAGCGCCTGAGGATGTTCCACGCGCACACCCATGGCAAAACCTTTGGCTTCGAGGGTAATATTGCTGTCGTGCAACAAATGATAGACATCGCGCGCCGAATGGCCGGTAGCCAGAATGACGGCTTTTGCGAAAACCCTGGTTGTATCTGCAAGTTGAACTCCCGATATTTTCCAATCGTTAATTTCAAGCCCAGTCACTTTGGAAGAGAAGCGAACTTCGCCTCCGTATTGCAGAATGGTTTCACGCATCTGCTTGATTACCTGAGGTAAACGGTCGGTACCGATATGCGGATGAGTTTCGTAAAGAATATCGTCTTGTGCTCCATGATGGTGAAAAATGGAGAGAATACGCTGCACATCGCCCTTCTTCTTGGAGCGGGTATAGAGTTTCCCATCCGAAAAGGCACCTGCACCACCTTCGCCGAAACAGTAGTTCGATTCGGGATTAAGGCTGCTTTGGCGCATCATTTGAGCAATGGCTACTTTGCGTTCGCTTACCGCTTGACCGCGTTCCAATAAAATGGGTTTTAAACCCAATTCGATGAGACGCAATGCCGCAAAAAGACCTGCAGGTCCGGCACCCACCACAATTACTTCCGGTTTGGTGGAAACATCCTGATAATCAAAAGAAACCTTAGGTGTAAAAATGGGTTCGTGATTGACAAAAACATCGACACCCAAATTGATTTTCGGGCTGTGTCCACGGGCATCAATCGATTTTCGGGTAAGCCGTATCTCTGAAATTTTATCTTCGGATATGGAAAGTGCGTGAGCAACTGCTTGTTTCAACAACGCGGGGGTGTGCGCCTGTTCGGGCGAAAGGATGAGTTGTAGGGATTGCATGTGAATATTTTAGGGATGCAAATATAGCAAAAAATAAGTGGCTTTGCAAGGGCAAAATCCACATTCACAAGCTTTCATAAGCGCTTGCCCCCTTAACCATTTTTACTTTTAGCACCACAGGTTTCCCGAAAAAAATCCGTACTTTTGCACAAATTTAAAGCATACCAAACTATGGTTCAATTTAGAAAATTTTCCTTTGTGATGATACTCTTGCTGCTCACGGCAAACATGGCAACAGGTCAAGATATAAAAGAGCGACGTTTTTCATTAGGCAAAAATCTGGATGTATTCAACAGCATTTTACGTGAGTTGGATTCGTTCTATGTGGATACTCTCAATTATCAAAAAGTAATTCGTTTGGGTATCGATAATATGTTGGAAGGATTGGATCCATACACAGTATATATGCCTAAAGAAGAGACTGATGAGCTGAAACAAATGACTACCGGCGAATATGCCGGAATCGGTGCTTACATTGGCGGAAGTCCGGGTAAAATATATATATCGGAACCCTATGAGGGTAAACCGGCCGAAAAAGCAGGGATAAAAGCGGGCGATGTATTGGTTGAGCTTGATGGCATCAACCTGAAAGGAAAAGCGACAGCCGAAGTGAGTGCATTGTTGAAAGGTCAGCCCAAAACCATTGTCAAATTAAAGATTCAACGGCCGGGCGAAGCTAAAACCCGAACATTTGAAATTACTAGAGAGAAAATTTCGATAAATCCTGTGACATACTACGGGGTGATTGGCAATAATATCGGATATGTATTACTCAGCGAATTTACCGACAATGCGGCTGAGGAGATGCGTACGGCATTGCTTGATTTAAAAAACAAATATCATGTTACCTCAATGGTGATTGACCTTCGCGAAAACGGGGGAGGAATCATTGATGAAGCAGTGAAAATGGTGGGCTATTTTGTGCCAAAGGGAACCGAAGTGGTTGCTACACGTGGCAAACTTAAACAATGGGATCGAACATATCGTACTATCAATGAGCCGATTTTGCCTGAAATGCCTTTGGCAATTCTTGTCTCACAAAACACTGCTTCTGCTTCCGAAATTCTCTGTGGTTCGTTGCAGGATCTCGACAGGGCGGTTGTGATTGGTGTGCGTACTTTCGGCAAAGGATTGGTGCAATCCATTCGTCCACTCCCGTACAATGGCCATCTGAAAGTAACTACTGCAAAATATTATATCCCGAGCGGACGCTGCATACAGGCTATCGACTATTCAACCCGTACCGATGATGGAGCGCCAATGCATGTAGCCGACAGTCTTACTCATGAATTCAAAACCAAAATTGGCCGCAAGGTACGCGATGGTGGTGGTATCAGACCCGATGTGGAGATAAAAGATGAGGCTCAGATGAATATTACCTACTATCTGTTTTCACAGAATATTATCTTTGATTTTGCCACTCAATATGCTCAAAATCATGCCTCTATTGCAGTACCGGAAAAGTTTAACCTGAGTGATGAGGAGTATGCCCAGTTCAAACAATTTGTGAAGGATAAGAAATTTGCATACACCCTGCAAAGCGAAAAATTGCTCAAAAATTTGATTGCTGCTGCAAAAGTTGAAGGTTACAATGATGCGGCTTCTGACGATTTTAAAGCACTCGAATCGAAGCTGACACCTAATATTGACAAGGATATTGATTTGTTTCGGAATGATATAACACATCTCATTAATGCAGAGATTGTAAAACGATACTATTATCAAAAAGGAGTAGTGAGATATTCTTTGCAACAAGACAAAACGGTTGCTAAAACTGAGGAATTGTTGAAAGATGCGGCTGCATTCCATAAAATATTGGAAAAATAAGCTGAATTGCCATTGCACGTCTGTCAAAAATTAATGAATCTTTTACCTCCTGCTTTTCAATTTTCATTATGCCCAAAGTCCTAATTATCACCTATTATTGGCCGCCTTCGGGTGGTTCGGGCGTTCAACGATGGTTGAAATTTGCGAAATACCTTCCGCAATATGGCTGGGAGCCGGTGATTTATACTCCCGAAAATCCTGACTTTGCAATAGAAGACCTTAGTTTACAACAAGATGTAGCACCAGAAACTACCGTGTTGAAAACAAAAATATGGGAACCTTACGAAATTTACAAAACTCTGACAGGTAAAAAAGGACAAAAAACTAATGTTGCCTACACCGCAAAAGGCAAAAAAGAGGGATTCATTCATAAAGTGGCACTCACGCTTCGAGGCAACTTGTTGATTCCTGACCCACGCTGTTTTTGGATATGCCCATCGATAAAATATCTTGCTAAATACCTGCAAAACAATACTATAGATGCAATAATTACTACAGGGCCGCCACATTCTATGCATCGAATAGGCTTAGGCTTACACCGCAAAACCCACATTCCCTGGATTGCCGATTTCCGTGATCCGTGGACAAATATTGATTTTTACAAAGAATTGAATCTCACATGGTTGGCTGATAAATTACATCGTAGAATGGAACAGCAAATCATCTCCGAAGCCGATTGTGTGGTGAGTGTTACACCTACCTGGTGTGCCGAATTTGAGGCAAAGCATCCGAAAAAAATTGCTTTGGTGCACAATGGATACGATGAGGCGGATGTGGCCGAAAAAGACGGTGCCTTGGATACCGATTTTTCGTTGGTGCATATTGGTAGCGTCAACGCGGCACGCAATCCGAAGGTACTTTGGAAAGCGCTGAGCGAATTATCGGTAGAACATCCTGAATTGCGGGGAAAGCTGAAAGTGAAGTTGGTGGGAAATATTGAAGAAGTGGTTTTCTCTGATATAGAGCAATATCAATTGCAGAATTTTGTGGAAAAGGTGGGTTATTTGTCTCATAAAGAAGCGATTGAATTTCAACAAAAAGCACAGATTTTATTGCTTTTGATAAATAATACGCCGAATGCCAATGGCATTTTGACAGGGAAATTGTACGAGTATATGGCTTCAGGTCGTCCTACTTTGGCCATTGGCCCCACGGGTAGCGATATTGCAAAAGTACTGAAAGAGACGGGAGCCGGCACAATAGTCGATTTTGATGATGTGGCCGGAATGAAAGCTACATTGCTAGCACTTTTTGAACAATATAAAAGTGGCACATTAAGTTCATCGGCAAGCGGTTATGAACAATATTCGCGCAGAGCACAATGTGGTGTTATGGCTGGATTGTTGGATGAAGCCTCCAGCTCTCTCCATAATAGGGGGTAAATCTGCAAAACTGAGATTTTCAAATATAAATATACGCACGATACATGCCAGTCCATACAAAAACAGATTCAAACTCCCCTCTTTTGGAGGGGCAGGGGGAGGTTAAAAAGATTATATTAGTAGTCGGTGCTCGCCCTAATTTTATGAAAATTGCCCCGTTGATGCACGAATTGAAGCGTCATCCGCAGTTTGAGGCAGTATTGGTGCACACCGGACAACATTATGATATGCAAATGTCGGGTCGTTTTTTTGAAGAACTTGGCATTCCGGCTCCGAATATTAACCTCGAAGTCGGTTCGGCCTCGCATGCTCAGCAAACTGCCCGCATTATGATGGGTTTCGAAAAGGTTTGTCTGGACGAAAAACCCGATTTTGTGCTGGTAGTGGGCGATGTAAACAGTACCGCAGCATGTACGTTGGTGGCTGCAAAGCTGAATATCAAAACCATTCACTATGAAGCCGGGCTCAGAAGCAACGACCGTACGATGCCAGAGGAGATTAACCGCTTGGTAACCGACTCTATCAGCGACTATTTTTTTACCACCAGCGTTGATGCCGACGAAAATCTCTTGAAGGAGAATGTGTCTCCCGATAAAATATTTATGGTAGGTAATCTGATGATTGATACGCTCGAAGCTAATTTGGCAAAGGCTGTAGGTTCACCGCAACTGTTTTCGATTTTGAATAAAACGGGCAATATTGACATTCAAACACTACAACCGACAGGATATGGCGTAATGACTTTTCACCGTCCGTCGAACGTGGATGAAAAGCCTTCATTAGAGCGATTGGTCAATATTTGGGGCGCAATTTCGGAGAAAATTCCGTTAGTTTTTCCCATTCATCCACGTACTTACAAAAATATTCAACAATTCGGGCTAATTGATACGATTAATGCTTTTCCGAATTTATATCTTATTGAACCGCTTGGTTATCTTGAGTTTATTCACCTGGTAAGCAAAGCTAAATTTGCGCTGACCGATTCGGGTGGAATCCAGGAAGAGACTACCCATCTTAATATTCCGTGCCTTACCGTTCGTCCCAATACCGAACGCCCTGTTACGGTGTGGGAAGGGAGCAACAAATTGATTAAAATTGAGGATATTGAGACCGAAGCGCAAGCAATTGTGGAAGGTAAAGGTAAAACAGGCACCAATCCTAAATATTGGGATGGAAAAGCTGCCGAACGCATTGTGACTATTTTGGAAATGCTCTAATTATCAATCAGTTACATGAATAGAATTCTCACCATAGTAGGAGCACGACCGCAGTTTATAAAAGCAGCTGCTGTGAACCGCAAATTGCAGGAGCAAGGTGTGAATGAGGTAATTGTACATACCGGTCAGCACTTCGATGCCAATATGTCGGAGGTGTTTTTCGAAGAGATGGAGATTCCTAAACCCACTTATAACCTTGATATTCATGGCCTAATTCACGGAGCTATGACCGGGCGCATGTTAGAAGGCATTGAAACTGTTTTGTTGAAAGAGAAGCCGGAGGCAGTGATGGTATTTGGCGACACAAATTCTACTTTAGCGGGAGCATTGGCTGCAAAAAAATTGCATATTCCGGTCATTCATGTTGAGGCCGGTTTGCGCTCTTTCAATATGGCGATGCCTGAAGAGATAAACCGCATTCTGACCGACCGGCTCTCCGATGTACTCTTTTGTCCAACTGATACTGCGGTGCAGAACCTTCAAAATGAAGGCTTTGATAAATTTCCGTCTAAAATAATCAAAAGTGGCGATGTGATGCAGGATGCAGCGCTATTTTATGCGCAGAAAGCAACCGAAAAATCGATCATTATTGAACAATTAGGATTAGAGAACTTTGTGTTGGCCACTATTCATCGTCAGGAAAATACCGATGACCTTGAAAAGTTGAACAGTATAATTGATGGACTGAATCAAATTCATTGTGAAACACAAGTGGTGGTGCCCATGCATCCACGCACCAAATCTATTTTAGCTCAACAGGGTATCAAACCAGCATTCACCATTATTGACCCGGTAGGTTATTTCGATATGATTCGGCTTTTACAACAGTGCCAGCTGGTGGTTACCGATAGCGGAGGCGTGCAAAAAGAGGCGTTTTTCTTTGGCAAACATTGCATCACCTTGCGAGAAGAGACCGAGTGGACGGAGCTGATTGACAATGGGTTTAATCTGTTGGCAGGAACGAATCAAGCAATTTTATTTTCTGCATTTCAGGAAATGAAAGTCAAACAATCCGATTTTTCGCTTAATCTTTATGGAAATGGCACTGCTGCCGAACAAATTGCCATAGTGATTGGCAAGGCATAACACATTAATTATCAACAAATGCAGATAGGACGAAAAGATGTAGCATGGAACTTTGCAGCAACCTCATTGAGAATTGCTTCGGGGGTGATTGTGATGCCTCTGTCATTGCATCTTTTGTCGAATCAAGATATTGGACTTTGGGGTATTTTCCTGACAATTGGCACTTTAACCACATTGCTTGATTTTGGATTTTCCAACTCTTTCTCCCGCAATATAACCTACATTTTCAGTGGAGCCCGAGAGTTGAAAGCAGAAGGATTTGTAGCCGTAAACAGAGAAAACGCAAGCGTGGATTATGGTTTGCTGAAAAGCGTTATTGCCGCCATGCGCCGTTATTACGGCATTCTTGCACTATCGTTTTTGCTGTTGTTTGCCCTTGCCGGTACCGAATATATGCTATCTGTACTGAAGCAATATACAGGCAATAAAACAAATGTGTTGATTGCCTGGACTCTCTATGGTATTTTGGTTTGCTATCAGCTCTACACGTATTATTATGATTCTTTGTTGCAAGGTCGAGGTTATGTGAAGCGGTCGAAACAAATAACAATTATTGCTCAATGTACTCAAATTGTGGTAATTGTGATTTGCTTGTTATCGGGTTTAGGACTGATTTCCATGGTATTGGGTTTACTTATAAGTGTGATTGTGGCGCGTACGCTGTCATATGTAACCTTTTATGACAAGGAATTACGTCATGAATTGCATAAACCCAACACAAAACCGATAGGAGAAATAATGAAAATCATGACTCCTAATTCCGTGAAAATCGGATTAACGACACTTGGAGGCTTTTTTATTACCAAGGCATCGATGCTTATTGCTCCCATGTTTCTCCCATTGTCAGATATAGCCTCTTTTGGAATCACAAAACAGATGACAGATTTGATTAGTGTTATTGGTGGATTATGGTTTTCGACTTATTATCCTCAGATAATTCAATATCGTATAAGTGAGAATGTTTTAGGAATAAAGCGGCTTTATCTTAAAAGTAACCTTTGTATGATAGCTGTATTTATTGTTGGAGGATTGGGTCTTTTGATAATAGGAGAGCCTATGATGACTTTTATTCATAGCAAAACACACTTACTTAATCAGGGATCTATAAGTGTGTTATTGTTTTTTGCACTTTTGGATGTAAATGCCAGTTTATCAATGTCATCTTTATTGACAAAAAACGAAGTCCCATTTGTGAAATCCTTACTCTTGACGGGAGCACTAACTTTTATACTGTTATTGGTTTTTCTAAAAACAGGATTAGGCACTTTGGGAATGATTCTTGCACCTGCAATTTCACAGTCACTTTATCTTAATTGGAAATGGCCTATAACCGTTATACACGAATTAAAGATTAATACTGATGATTATTGGAAGATTTTGAAAGGAATAAAACATGATTTAAGGACATAAATGTCAACTTATATCTACACAGCTATTGCAAAATCACAAAGATTCTGCTACTATATTAGAGTAAAAAATAAAAATTGGATGTTTGAAAAAAACAAGTAAACGACTAATAATCATATAATTTGTATTATCTTCGAATGATTATGTGTTTGAGAATTTGGGTTTTAACTGAAAATAAAGAAAAAGCGCAAAGGATTAGTATTATTCACTAAAATATGCCGTGAAACATATAAATTAAAACTGAAATAATTAAAATAAATTCGTTAATTTGCGACAGCTTTTTACACCTTCTTATAAATAAGAAAACTATTTGACTTTGCAATAGATTTTTTATAAATGTTCAGGAAGTTAAGTGAAACAATAAACTAAGTGATTCTTTGCAATATAATACCATTTGTTGAGTAATACAATTAAAATAAAATTCAATATGAAACAAATTTTATCCCCCCGATTGTTGTTTGTGCTTTTTATGGCAATGTTCATGTGGAATTGTACTAAGGATGATACTATTCCAACAGATGAACAAGATGTTGCTATTCCAACAGATAATTTAGTTGCTTATTATCCTTTTAATGGAGATGTTAAGGACTATAGCGGAAATCTAAACAATGGTTATGCTGTAGGTGTGATATCAACTACTGATAGGAATAATAGAGAGAACGGTGCTTATACTTTTGGCCCTAATGCTTGGATAGTTGTGCCTCAGTCTACTACTTTAACTCAGCTAGATGACAAGTCAATTTCTCTATGGGTTTATTTACCTGAAAACGAGAATTTAGTAATGTATCCAACTCTTATTAGTAAAGCGGATAACTATTATCAAACATATTGTATTCAACTCAATGGATCTGCCGGATATGGTTCAGAGCAATATAAGTTTAGTTTCTTTTTTGGAAGTGGTACATCAAACTATTTGTGCAATTCTGTGAGCAAGTATACGGACTACACCAGCAAATGGGTTCATTTAGTCGGAACATACTCTAAGACAACAGGAGTATCAAAAATCTATATTAATGGAGTTTTAAGTAACACTACTATTGCTGGCTCAATCTCTTCAAACTATAGTACTGGGAATATGTATATAGGAAAAGCAGGGAATCTTAGTGGACAAACCTACTTTACAGGTAAAATGGATGATATTCGAATTTATAAACGAGTATTGAATCAAAATGAAGTTAAAGCTTTATTTAAGGAATAGCAGTACCTTAATTATCAGCAACTAACTCATAATTTCATTGTTTATGTCTTGAATCTGAAAATTCATGACACAAGCTACATTTTGTATGTAAGAACAGTGAAAATGTAATGATTACATGTTATTGATAAATTCTCACTTTTATTCTTGCATAAAAAAGCAATCTAATATTCTATATTTATCACAGAAAACCACTATTTTTACAAGTTAAGACTAATGAGAATTAAAATGCTGACGCAAGCCAAACGCCATGGACTGTAGAAAGCAGTTAGTCCCGACAATTCGGGACTCTCCTTTTTTATTTTCATTGAATTGTATATTCAGAATTCATTATAATTGTTGTTATTAGAATAAAAATCAATCATTCCTATGAACGTACAAGCTTTACAAAAAATCATAAAGTACAAAATCCTTACATCGAAGAGTTTTGGTAGATTAATTCCTATGTCCTCCAAACAAAAACAATATTCTGATGAGTTACAAGCAGAATTTGAACAAATTCCGGCCGCAGATACGAGTAATTTATCTGGAGCGGCTTTAGAGTGGGCTACAAATATGAATACTTTACGTCATCATGTTTTCAATTACGATATACGACGTTTTCTTCGCTGGGATGTTATTCGTGCCACAATGTTTGTAAGTTATGCGGCTTATATTAAGCAAGAACTAGAATCAATTAAAAATTCCAAGGATTTTGAGAGTTATTGGAAAAGGGGTATCAAGGAATCTTCGGTTGGGTTACCAATAAAAAGCAAGTTGTATAGAAAGAGCAGTGGAAACTTGATTCATCATGCTTATCATGTTCAACAATTTGAAGAAGTAATTGGGATGAAAGTGGGCGAAATTGATTTAGTGTTAGAGTTTGGTGGAGGATATGGTAGTTTGTGCCGCTTAATCCAAAATCTTGGATTCAATAAGAAATATGTTATTTTTGATTTACCTCTATTTTCATCTTTACAAAAATATTATCTAAAATCGTTGGGGCATAAAGTGTTGAATGTAAATGATTTTTCAAAATCAGAATCAGGTGTTTTATGTATTTCTAATTTTGAAGATTTACAAAAAGCACTTAATAACGTAGACTCCACAAAACGAAATCTATTTGTAGCAACATGGTCGCTAAGTGAAACTCCTATTATTTTAAGAAGAAAAATAATAGAACTTATTACTGATTTTGAATATTTTTTAATCGCTTATCAGGATAAATTTAATGAAGTTGATAATAATCACTTTTTTGGCAATATGCAAAAAGAAATGTCCCATGTAAACTGGAAAGGTTGGAAGATCAAGCATCTTCCGGGTAATAATTATTTGATTGGTAAAGGTTTGAATCATTGATAGAAACTAATCTAATTGAATTGACGAAATTGATTTATTTTCTGTATTTTAAATCTGTATGATAATCACCAAACTGCGCGGCGGACTCGGTAACCAGTTATTTCAATATGCTATTGGAAGGCAATTGGCAGAAAATCAGCATACTGAACTTAAGCTGGATTTGTCGTTTTTTGCTGATCAAGCAGGAGTTACTCCAAGGGCATACAAGCTGAGAGTTTTTAAGATTACTGCTGCCATTGCTACCCCCGATGATGAGAACCGTGTGCTGGGTACTCCTTCTTGGCGCCCAATTAAAAGGCGTTTATGGAAAATGGGCTTAGACCTGTTTCACTGGAATTATCGACGTGAAAATACTTTCGGTTTTCATCCCGATATACTGAAATTTGACCGCTCGGTTGTGTTAGAAGGCTATTGGCAAAGTGCACGCTATTTCGATTCAATCCGGTCACTATTGTTGCAGGAAATCACCTTGAAGGAGGAATATGTTTCTTCTGCAAATAAAGAATTAACCACTCAAATAAGAAGTACAATATCGGTTGCGGTGCATGTTCGCCGGGGTGATTATGTGGCAAGTCAAATAATAAATCAACAGTTTGGCCTTTGTTCGCTATCTTATTATAACGATGCAATGCGACTGATGAAAGAAAAACTGGAATTGCCGGTTTTCTACATTTTTTCCGATGATATTGACTGGTGCAAGCAACATTTGGATAGCCTTGGATGTCCGATGCATTTTATTTTCGGCAACCCTGATTTTGAAGATTTAATTTTAATGAGCACTTGCAACCATCAGATAGTTGCGAATAGCTCCTTCAGCTGGTGGGCAGCATGGTTGAATCAAAGCATTGATAAACAGATTATTGCCCCTAAACAGTGGTTTCTAGATCCGGCACTTGACACGAGTGAGGTGGTGCCTTCTGAATGGATTAGATTATAAATCAAATAACGTGTGAAAATTCCCAAAGTATCCATATTGGTTCCTGTGTACAATGTGTCCGCGTTTATAGAAAGATGCGCACATTCGCTTTTCATCCAGACTTTTGATGAGTTGGAGATTGTGTTTGTAAACGATTGTACTCCCGATAACAGCATGGATCTTCTTCAACAGGTTATTGCCGAATTTCCATCCCGTAAAGAACAAGTTGTAATCATCAATCATCCCGTCAACCGGGGAATTGGTAAGACTCGAAATACATTGCTCGAAGCTGCTACCGGTGACTATGTAATGTGGGTTGATAGCGATGATTCTGTAACTGAAAATGCGGTTGAATTACTCCATACTGCTGCTGTTTCCAAAGATGCCGATGTGGTAACAGCCGATAGCTATTACCTTTATCAAGTAGATAATCATATGGGTATTCGGAGGCAAAACGTGCCATCAGAAACCAAAGAATACATAGAGGCGCTTGCATTTCGTAATGTTCGTGCAGCTCTGTGGGGCACGCTGTCTAAACGCTCACTTTGGGCCGATAACCAATTGAAAATGGCCGAAGGGGTGAACTATGGTGAAGATTATTATAATACTGTGCGGTTGTTCTATTTTGCTAAAAATATGACTGTGGTGCATGAGCCGTTTTACTATTACAATCAAACAAATCTTAGTTCGTACAGTACCGGTAGTAAAAAAGAGATGCACTTTCAATCCATCATTTTGTTATTTCAATATTTAGATTCATTCTTTAATCAACAAAATGATATTCAGCGATTTGAATTGTTTTTAGCAAAAGCAAAACTGATGGAACGGGGGGCTCTTTTGCTTCACACATCAGCTGCTTTACGACGTAAGTATGCATCGCTCTTTGAATCTGAAGAGCATAAATTTGCTACTATTACACTCCCATTTTCACGATGGCAGATGTATCTGTTGCGCTTGATTACTTCACGGCGCTTCTTATCGGCAGATGTAGCTATTATTGTGGCAAAGGTGCTGAGGCGGTATTGTCGTATAAACTTTTAGTGTCTACCTTGATGAATATTTTTTACTTCTTTCCCGAAACAAATTCGTACATGCTGCAATGGCAACGTGTGCATATTTTCGATGAATTGGAAAGGGAGGGACATACTATTACTGTTTATAATCCATTGTCATTCAGATCAATTGATGAGGCTAATGAGCAATTGCCCGAAACATTACGTCAATGCAGATCATCGTTGGATTTGTTTATGAATGCTACTCCGGCAAAGTTTTTATACAAGGAAACAATGCAGAAAGTGAAGCAGTTGGGAATTCCATCTTTGCTTATTTGTTTCGATAATCTTCATGCACCGTTTATTCATCAAGACATGGCACCATATTTCGATTTGGTGTGGCTCACATCCAGGGAGACCCAGCCAATGTTTGACCGATGGAAATGTAATACGATTTTTCAACCTTATGCCGCTAATCCATTTACGTTTGTGCCAAAATATGGAGCCGAAATTTCATCGATAGGTTTTATCGGCACACTTTATGATGATCGGGTGAATCGGGTGAATCAGTTGACATCCAATGAAATATGTTGTACTCTTTATTCAGATGGATTTTTTTCGGATGGAAAGCAATCAGCGAATAAATCATTGACTTATAAGGAAACAGCATTGTTGCTTTTGAAGTTGGCGCAGTTCGGCATTGGGCGAAAAGTGGCGTATGGAACAGTGAAAAATAAACTTTTTCCTGCAAATAATCACTTGAAGAAAAATGATTTTCTGGAACTTAAGCACTCAGTTTCTTTTGAGCAAATGAGTGAAGTTTATTCAAATCATGCATTGTCGTTGGGCATTTCCGAGCTTCGAAATACCTTTGTGCTGAAACAGCCAGTGCATAAATTACATTTGCGTACTTTTGAGATTCCTATGTGCGGTGGATTGCAAATTGCGCCTTATGTGGAAGAGTTAGCCGGATATTTTGAGGATGGGAAAGAGATAGTTTTGTGTAAAAGTGACGAAGAATTTGTATCAAAAGCGAAGTTTTATCTTAACCCGGAAAATGAAAGTTTGCGTCGCAAGATGAAGGAAAGTGCCAGAAAACGAGCTGCTGCTGAACATACGTGGACTTGTCGGTTTGAAAAAGTGTTTGCTGTGCTTTTTGGTAAATAATACTTATTAGATTACCCTTTATCATCAAAATATGATGAATTTGATATTTATTGAATGAAAAAGATACTATTTACAATCAATTACTGGCAAGGCGCTGGCGGGGTAGAACGTGTAGTAGTCAATTTGGCTAATGCGTTGGTTAATAGGAATTATCATGTCATTATTCTTTCGCTATTTCCCGATCAAATACAAAATACGCAATACGATCTGGATGAACGTGTAGAAAAACATTATCTCGCAGCTGTCGATACCCGTTCATTTTCATTTGGCAAGGCTTTGTTAGCCAAATGGGAGGTATTCATTGCTTTGAGGAAATTTATCCGCAACAATGATATCTCCATTGTCATTAAGAGCGAGTCATTTATTCCACCTCTTTTCTTTCGCCTCAATTGGCTCACTACCTGCACATTGTTTCATAGTTGCTATGATTACTATTCGTTTTCACGTCGAAAACGTATCAATCTTTGGGGTGCAAACTATAACATAATTCTTTCGGTGAAGGAAATGGCCAGATGGGAGCGTATTCTCTCTCATATTGTGGTGATTCCTAATATGTTTACTCCGTTGAAACAAGTGGAAGGAATTCAGCGAACAAATAAAATTGTGGCAATCGGGCACTTTAATACGAATAAAGGATTTGAACGTCTGATTAGAAGTTATTTGCCTTTAACCAAAGAGTTTCCTGATTGGAAGTTGGTAATTATCGGTGTGGGAGATCATGAGGAGAAATTAAGGACGTTGATTGAATCCAATGGAGTTCAACAACAAATTGAAATTCAGCTTCCTACAAATAATATTGAAGAACAGTATGCCTCTTCTTCTATTTGTGTCCTTTCATCTTATCTTGAAGGGTTCCCGATGGTTTTGGTGGAAGCAATGAGTTTTGGAGTGCCTTGTGTGGCATTTGACATTACTACAGGTCCGAGCGATATTATTCAGGAAGAAAAAAATGGATTATTGGTGCCCGATGGAGACGAAACTGCCATGAAAAATGCCTTAGCTCAACTGATGCGTAGTCCTCAGTTACGACTTAAAATGGGGCAATTTGCCAAACAGTCGGTAGCGCGTTTTTCGGAAGAGGTGATTATGGATAAATGGTTGAAAATCATTGATAAGTAACGCTATATTGTACTTGTAAATTCCGCAAATTCCCGGTAGTTTTTCACTGCATCGCACCGTTCAGCCCATCTTGCACGGGCAGTTATCCGTTTGTTAGTTGCTTGGGTTGATGCACAAAATGCCTCTATTTCTTCCGCTAATTGTTGTGCGGAGATGTTTACCGGCAAAAGTTTTCCTACTGTATCGTCCACAATTTCAGCGGTTCCTCCTACTGCTGTTGCCATAACCGGAATACCAAATGAAAGCGCTTCCATAATGGAGACTGGCACCCCTTCGCTTTCGCTTACATTCACAAAAAGATCGATGGGAGTAGATGCGTAATAGGCTAAAACTTCCTGATTAGAACGCTCTCCAAGAACCTCAACTTCAATATTTTCCGGTAATTGATTAGCCAAATTGCGGATGCGGTCGTATTCGGTACCCAATCCGATATGAGTCCATTTTACCTTGCATGTTACTTGTTGTAATGCTGCAATCAGTAGTGGAATACGTTTGACCGAAACCATGTACGAGCAGCTTACAAGATGGAAAACGGACGTGTTATTGAGAGGGTTGATTCCATTGTCGAATACTCCCAGACGGCATATATGGGCATTATGTACCCATGCTGGATATTGCTTTTCCAGGTAGTTTTTCCCATCTTCCGATATAAAGGCAAAATGACCTACTCCCGGCAAAAGAAGCGAACGAAAAGGAATGGAGCCACCCTTAAATTCTTCGTAAAGGTCGGTGCGATGAAAGCGGACAATATTTTTGAAAGGTGCATTTTTACTTAAAAATGGAATCATCAACGCTAATTTATCACCCCAATATGAATAAACCACCGAGTTATTGTCAATCAAAGATTTTAGCTCCGATATGCGTAGTCGGTTTGAATAGGCCGCCCGAAACACCAACGTAGCTGCCATCCAGACACGAATCTGTGCCGCATTCTTGTAAATTGATTTCTCCCAAAACTCCTTTATTGCAAACCGAAATGGACTTGTGTTACACAATCCACTGACAAACAATTGCTTTTGATTTTTGGTATGGAATGATAAAAAAGGAGGATGAACCGTCACATTTGCTGCTTGCGGACGATACTCTCCCGAACCATGCAGTGGAAAAATATGCACCGACTTGAAAGTGGTGGATAAGAATCCAATCTCAGCTTCCAGGAATGTCTCCTTTATTCCATAAGGGAAACTATCGGTCAACAAGATTAAGGTATCGTTCATGTCAATTGCGTTTATGTCCAGCAAAGATAATTCCAAAAACTCAAATTATGCTTCTTGAATTTCTTTCAACACGGCGTATGCCTCCGTGATGCTACGAATTGGCGAAATCACCACAGATCGGCGACCTTTTACCTCGCGTAGCTGACAACGGCGAGGATGTTTTGCCATAAATGCCAACACTTTACCGAACGATTCCGACTGATAATAAGGCGATTTCACATTGTTCACTAAATGAGCTATCCATTTCTCATTTTTCAACGTCAGTTTTTCAATACCGTATTCTTTGGCCAACCAACGAAGGCGCACTACCTGAATCAACTCTTTTCCCTCTTTTGGAACTTTACCAAAACGGTCGTTAAGTCGTTGTTCGAATTCAAGTAAACCACTCTCATTACCAATATTATCAAGCTCCCGATAAAGATTCATGCGCTCGGGAATGCTTTCAATGTAACCCACCGGAAACATCAGTTCAAAATCGGTATCTATCTGACAATCGGTTACATATTGTATCGTGCCGGTCGGCTTTTCCGCTTCCACTTCGCGATATAGGTCTGAAAACTCTTCGTCTTTCAGCTCTTGTACAGCTTCGTTCAATATTTTTTGATAGGTTTCGTAGCCCAACTCAGCAATAAAGCCGCTCTGCTCCGCTCCCAACATATTGCCGGCACCGCGAATATCCAAATCCTGCATGGCAATATTAAAACCACTTCCCAAATCGGAAAAATTTTCGATGGCTTGCAGGCGCCGGCGTGCTTCGGGTGTAATAAGGTTTGATGGCGGTGTTATCATATAGCAAAATGCCTTGCGATTGGTGCGCCCCACACGTCCTCGCAATTGATGCAGGTCGCTCAGCCCAAACTGATGAGCCGAATTAATAATGATGGTGTTCACATTGGGCATGTCAATACCCGACTCCAAAATGGAAGTGGCTACCAGTACATCATATTCGTAATCTACAAAGTCGACAATAATTTTTTCTAATTTGTCAGGTGGCATCTGTCCATGACCAACAGCTACGCGCACACCCGGAACAAGGCGTTTTACCAGTGCTTCAATCTCGTAGATGTTATGAATACGATTATTGATAAAGAATACCTGTCCGTTGCGCTCCATCTCGTAGATAATTGCCTCACGGATAATATCTTCATCAAACTCGTAAAGACCCGATTGTACCGGATAGCGGTTGGGTGGTGGCGTGTTAATGATAGAAAGGTCGCGGGCACCCATCAGCGAAAACTGCAAAGTGCGCGGAATAGGTGTGGCGGTCATGGTCATCGTATCCACATTTACCTTTATTTCACGCAATTTTTCTTTGACCGTGACTCCAAATTTCTGCTCTTCGTCTACAATCAGTAGACCCAAATCTTTGAATTTTATCCCTTTCCCAATTAGTTTGTGAGTGCCAATCAGGATGTCAATTTTGCCTTCTGCCAGTTTCTGCAATAGAACTTTGGTATCGGCTGCAGAACGGGCACGGCTCAGATAATCAATGGTGCACGGGAAGTCTTTGAGGCGGTCGCTAAAGGTGTGAAAATGCTGCAAGGCCAACACCGTGGTGGGAACCAGCACGGCCACCTGTTTACTATCGGTAACAGCCTTGAAAGCTGCTCTGACAGCAATTTCGGTTTTGCCAAACCCCACATCACCACACACCAACCGATCCATAGGTAATTCGGATTCCATATCGCGCTTTACATCGGCGGTCGATTTGATTTGGTCGGGAGTGTCCTCGTAGATAAAAGAAGCTTCCAGCTCTTGTTGCAGGTAGCTGTCGGGCGAAAACCGAAAACCTTGCTCGGCTCGGCGACGGGCGTACAACTGTATCAACTCGCGGGCAATGTCTTTTACTTTTTTCTTGGTACGTTCTTTGAGCCGTTCCCAGGCACCTGTTCCTAACTTGTTGATTTTAGGTGCTTCACCTTCTTTTCCTTTGTATTTTGATATGCGATGAAGTGCATGAATACTGACAAAAATAATGTCGTCGTCTTTGTAAAACAGTTTTATCACCTCCTGCTTTTTCCCGTTCACATCCATGGTGAAGAGTCCGGCAAAGCGTCCGATACCATGATCGACATGCACCACGTAATCGCCCTGATTGAGCTGATTGAGCTCTTTGAGCGTCATCACCACCTTGCCGGCACGGGCGCTGTCGGAACGAAGCGAATATTTATGAAAACGGTCGAAAAGCTGATGGTCGGTATAGCAACAAAGCGTCAAATCGTGGTCAATAAAGCCCTCGTGCAGGGTTTTGAGCACGGGTGTAAACGTAATTTCATCGCCTCTATCGTGAAAAATTCCGGCTATACGGTCGGTTTGTTTCTTGCTGTCACTCAGGATAAAAAGTTTGTATCCATTGGCCAATGACTTAGAGAAACTTTGACTTACAAGGTCAAAATTTTTATGAAAAAGCGGTTGTACTGAAGTGTTGAATTCCACCTCCGAATTGGAGGGAAAGTAGGTGCGGTTACCTAATTCGATTTTACGAAAGGCTATTGCCTGTTCGTTTAATAACTCAGCCGACACGAGGCTGTTATCCAAATCGGGTGTGTTTTTGGTATCGTTGGCCTTTACCAATAATTCGTCGTAGAGATTGCCGATACGGCCTTGTGCAAAGCGATAGTCGGAGAAAAGTAGCAGTGTATCTTTTGCAATAAAATCGAGGAAAGAGATTTTATCCTGCGCGGTATGTTGCTTGAGATCCGATACGATGGATACTTCGGTTTTGGCCTCTTTCGAGAGCTGTGTTTCAATATCGAATGTTCGAATGGTCTCTACTTCATCACCGAAAAAGTCGATGCGGTAAGGATATTCGTACGAAAAGGAGAAGACGTCGATAATGCTCCCACGGATTGAATATTGCCCCGGTTCGTACACAAAATCTACCCGTCCGAAACCATATTCGTTCAACATGCTGATTACAAAATCGGTATTTACACGCTCACCGGTATGCAAGGTAAGAGTGCAGTCACTTAACGCATTATTGGCAATCACCTTCTCGAGCAACGCGTCGGGGTAGGTGACAATAATGCCCGGTTCGGCACTTGCCGCGAAGTTGAGCACTTCGGTGCGCAATATTTCGTTGGCAGAGTCTATCTGCCCGTATTTCACATTACGTTTGTAGGATGATGGAAAAAAATAGACAGGAGTGGTACCCAACAATTGAAACAGGTCGTGATAAAAATAACCCGCCTCTTCCACATCATCGAGAGTAATTAGGTAGCGTTGAGGCTGTTTAAAATAGAGCGCAGCCACAACAAGCGCACGAGCAGAACCGAGCAATCCCCCGATTCGTAAGTTTCGTTCATCTGTTGCAAGCCATTTCTCTACTGCCTTCAGTTGCGGATGTACCGCATATTGAGATAGAAATTCAGACAGTTCCATAAGTGGTGCAAAGATACAAAAAGGCAATTGATAATTAAGAATTATGAATTTATAATTCTTAATTGACGATTACACCACCACTTTCTCCAATTTTGCCAAATAACTCGCATCAATTGTAGCTCCCAGGCCGGGTGTTTCGGGTAGAGTAACTACACCTTTGTCACTGTATGTGATGCCTCCCGACACAGGGTCTTCCACAAACATCAATGGAGTGTCGAAGTCATAGTGCACAATGTTTTCGCTCACCAATGCAAGATGAGCCGCAGCGGTAAAACCCAGTCGTGATTCAAGGAAACCGCCTATCTGAATGTCGATACCGGCTTGCTCGGCAAGTTTGATGATTTTCAAAGCCTTAAAAATGCCCGCCGACTTTGCTAGTTTAATATTGAAAAAATCGCATGCTGCAAGTTCAATCAATCGCTTGGCATCATGATGGTCGCAACACGACTCGTCGGCCATTATCGGAATCGGGCTTTGCTCTCTCACGGTGGAAAGCTCCATAAAAGCCCATCGTGGAATCGGCTCTTCGCATAGTTGAATGCGGTAAGGTTCAAGCGCAATCAGTGTTTCTATCGCATCGTCGGTGCTCCAGCCCTGGTTGGCATCAATGCGCAGAGGCAGCTCCATCCCAATGGCTTCGCGTATCAGGCGGATGCTTTCCACATCTTTCTCTTTCGATTTGCCAAGTTTTACCTTCACCACCTGAAATCCACGCTCTTTTATTTTGAGAGCATCGGCTGCCATTTTTTGAGGATCGCCAATGCTTACGGTATAGTCGGTAATAATGGTTTTTGTGTTGCTGCCACCCAGAAAAGCATAAAGCGGCAGTTCTGCATATTGAGCCGCAATATCGTAAAGAGCAATATCGAATGCACTTTTGATGCTTGAATTACCATAAATCACTTTGTCCATAGCTTGCGAGCAGGCTGCAATATTCAGCGGATTTTTACCTTTTAGCATCTGTGCCAGGTAGTGCGCCACCACAAAGCAAGTATCCATGCTTTCGCCATTGATGGTCATAAAAGGGCTGCATTCGCCGAAACCAGTGATACCTTGGTCGGTACGGATAACAATAATTACATTTTGAGCATACTCAAGCGGTCCCAAAGAGATGACAAACGGTTCTTTGAGTTTGATAGGACATTTATAAATCTCAATTTGAGAAATATAAATTGGTTCGGTTTTTTTCATGCGTTCTTAGTGTTCTAAAAATTGGCTCCTAATTCTTTTGCACAAGAATTGTAGCGTAGTATTTATCGTATGATATTGGGGTGGAAGTTGAAGGGTAAGGGTTCAGTCCCAATAATTTAATAGTATATCCGTTAATCGTAGTGTCTTTCGGCAATAAAAAAGTGTTCAGCTTAAAAGTAGTGGATGTATTGTTGATTTTGAAAACAAATCTTACTTCAGCACTACCGGCCCATATACAAGTTCCACCCGAAGGACATCTTGAATCGTTGAGCACAGAGTCCATCAGGATAGAAATGCCAAGTTGGTCATTTTTCAACGACTGTGTTACCTTAATTGGTATAGCTTCATTCAGTACCAGACTTAATGAAAGTCCGTCAGAATCGCTTTTGCAAGCCGAAAAACCGACAAAGAGGATTCCCAGTAAGAACAATAATTTTTTCATCATTTATTTCTGTTTGTATTCTGCTTTGGCTCTGTTTTCATTTACCCTGAAAGTCACTATTTTTTCAATCAGGTCGAAAGGAATTGGCTTGTTGATAGGAAATTGCACCGTACCTCTTCCTCCTTTATACCCTGATAATTCTTCCTTAAAAGCGTCGATACCTGAAGAGGTGGGGTAGAACCCGATATGATTCTTATAGGCTGCAAAATAGACCAATACGCCATGATATTTGAACGCGGGTATCCGGTAGCTGATTGATTCTTGTACATCCGGAACTAAGTTTTTGATGGTTGCCCTGAGTTGTTCCAATATTAGTTGAGTTGCAGGAGGAAAGCCGGCAGTGTACTCGTCAATGGTGGTTATTTCATTGTTTTGCATATTGTTGATAGTGAGGCGTGGAAGTTATTGTTTTCTTTTAATAGGTATCCAGACTTCTTCTTCCGAACTTGGGTCGTCGTTTATATATTTGTCGCCTAATATTTCAAAATGAGCTCTCTTGTCTAATTCGTATTCGGAGTTTGGCAACCATACCCCAAATATATAACGAAAAGTATCCCCGAAATCGCTTGAAGCTCCTTTATAGGTGAATACCGCATACAAGCCACTTTGAAGCGTATAGCAATGCATATCGGGAGGAACCTGGCTAAAGTCCGACACCTCTACAGCAGCCCATTTTTCAAATCTTGTGTCAGGAGTGAAGTCCTTAAAATCAAGGCTATTGTAGTATAGCTGCATACAGAATAAGTCGGGCGAAAGTACGTTGAGAATCTTTTTTCTTCGCGGCATAAATCCTTGCCACAATTCCCTTGTACGGTCATTTGAGATGGACATTGTGAGCCTGTTACCCACCAGTTTCTTTTCGGTCAATGTCTCTATTCGTGGCTCCATGTTTACTCTTTTGTTCAATTTTAATAAGTGCACAGCTCATTTAAGCACAAGGATTCAGCAAGTTGTAAAACGCAGCATTTCACACTACAAACATACGCTTATTTTTTTAAGATGGATTGGTTTTTGTGTGAATATTTTACATAAATCCAAATTTATTCTCACCATTACTTTACATAAAAGCGTGAGAGAATTTATTATTCCCAAAACTTGCATCTATATTGTATTTTACGTTATTTTTGTTACTTTTGTAAGGTTATTTACATTTGACTTTTTGGTTGTCGAATTAATGATTTGAAAACAGAAATTCACAAGTTTCTTTCTTTATGGAACATAATGCTTTTTTGTTTGTCAATACAGCATTGGTGATGGGTTGTACAGCCATGGCCATAGTTTTTTTGACGCTCCCATTGCCTTATAACCAGGGTCTTAGAAGCTATCGAGTCTCTTTGCGGTTTTTAGCAGGAGCTTATCTCTCCATGGCAATCCTGAAAATATTGATGATGGTGTTTGATGTAGCCATAGTAGATATGGTTTCAATCATTGACCTTATCATTGGCTCACTGCAGGCATTATTGTTTACTTTCACCCTAATAGCACTGTTTAATCCCCTGTTGATGACGAAACACTTCGTATTTCGTCATTTGTTACCGATACTTGTATTTACTGCAATCTTTATTTTTGTAGGCTTCAAGTGCGGCAATCCCCAACTGTCTGATTTTGATGCTTTAAGCCGCGAAGCATTGCATCCGGCGGTTATTCTGCGCGAACTCTTACTTGTCTATTATCTTTTTCTTCTCATTTATTTGACCTTTTTATTTAGAAAAGAGGCGCAAATCTACGAAAAAGAGTTGGATAACTATTTCTCCGATAGCTTCTTTCTTCGTTTATCATGGGTGCGATATTGCTTTTATGCGGCACTCACAGTAGGGATTGGTGCTTTATTTTCCTGTTTTTTCTTTTCTGTTTTATGGACATGGCTTTTTACAATTGCTTACACCATTTTCTATATGTTTTTCGGGTTTTATTATATTCAGTATCCACGCTATTTTACATATATTCAACCAGTTATTTATACTCCTTCAAATATTTTGGACGATGTACCAAAAGGCCACAGAAGATATGTATGGGAAGAACTTCGTTTGCAAATTCTTGAGGGTAAATATTACCTGCACAATGGAGTGAATATTGAGGAAATGGCTCATTTTCTGAAAATTGGGAGAACATCGCTCTCTAATTTTGTGAATAATGACGAAGGAATGAGCTTCAATTCCTGGATCAATTTTCTGCGAGTGGAGGAAGCTAAAATTCTTTTACTCAAAAATCCTGATTACAACCTTGCTCAAATTGCTGAAATGGTGGGGTATAGCGAATCTTCTAACTTTAGTCGCCAATTCAAATTATTTACACGAGAATCTCCCTCTGTGTGGCGGCAACAGCACAAATTATAAAACTTCTACTTTTTTTAAAACCAATCAACATTTATCAATACGTACGGTGATATTGTACGAATTGATAAATGGAGTGTGAACTATTGCACTTATTTTTGTGTGTAAAAGAGACATAACATTACAATCATTAAACTCTGTAATGAAAACGGTCTAAAAAACGGTCTGCACTATATTACCCTGAATTTCAATTAACCAATTATAATCTAAAGGAATCAAGAAAAGCTACTCATTACTAGACAAAACGTAGTGATTGACAATCACGCTAATTTGATGAGGAAACAGAAAATATTGACATTTCATCCATTACCGCAAAATATGCAAATCAATTTTTATATCAAAAACACATTGACATGAAAATCACTTTTTTACTCTTAGGTCTTCTTTTTAGTTTTTCAGTATTTGCTCAAACTACCATTCCTACTGATACTTATTTTAGTTTTCCACTCGACGGGAACGCTACCGATGTGGGAGGATCTAATTATTCAGGAACTATTGTTGGAGGAGTAACTGCCACCACCGACCGGTTCGGCAATGCATCAAAAGCCATGCTGTTTAATGGGACAACCGGTTATATTGATATCCCGTATGCCACAAGTGTAGGAACAGCAGATTTTTCTGTTTCGTACTGGGCTAATCCGGCAGCAGCCAACTCAGGTTTTGTGTTCACAAAAGAGCAAAGCGCTGTGGCTCCCAATCAATTCAGGATGGGAAGTACAGGATCCTATTTTGGTTGTTTTTCCGATATCACAAATACTTATGGAGGTGGATTAGTCTATGTTCCAACCACCGGTGTATGGTCGTTTTACACCATCATCCGTCAGGGAGCTTCCATCAAATTATATGTAAACGGGGTATATCAATCTGTTCTGACAACCGCCGGAACCATCAATCATTCAAATGCCTTAAATTACAGAATAGGTTCAATGTATAGCGGAGCTACTTTTTTTAATGGCAAAATTGATGATTTGAGAATGTTTAAACATGCATTATCCGCCGGCGAAATAGCCGCACTTTACGCGTATGGAAATCCTCCGATAATTACTTCGTTTACACCGGTTAGTGGAACTATAGGTACATCGGTAACAATCACCGGAACAGGTTTTAGTGCTACTCCGGCAGAAAATATTGTTTATTTTGGTGCTGTAAGAGCAACAGTGAGTGCTTCAACATCTACTTCCATAACGGTTACAGTTCCCGCAGGAGCAGGTTCCATTGTGCCGCTAACAGTTACGGAGAATAGTGGTATAGCTTATTCAACTACATGCACAACCCCAAGGTTCACCTATACCAATACGCCCAATATTGTTCCGAAATACTGGACAAGCACCTCAGGGACAGGCTCGCAGCCTTATTCAGTGGCAGTAAGTGATTTTAATAATGATGGGAAAGCTGATATAGTTACTGCCAATTACAACTCTAATACAGTAAGTGTTTTACTTGGTAATGGTATTGGAAGCTTTACAACTGCCGCCGATTTTGCCGTTGGAACGCACCCCTGGTCGGTTGCTGTCGGTGATTTTAATGGCGATGGAATACCAGACATTGTTGCGGCAAATTACAGTTCAAACACTGTTAGTATACTGTTAGGTACCGGAACAGGCAGTTTCGGAGCAGCAACAAGTTTTCCCACAGGCACCATGCCCATGTCAGTTGCCGTAGGTGATTTTAACGGGGATGGAAAAGCTGATTTAGCCACAGCAAATAACCAGTCAACCAATGTAAGTATTTTGTTGGGTACAGGAACCGGAAGTTTTGGTGCTGCTACCAACCTTGCCCTGGGGGTTTCGCCTTATTCTCTGGTTGTGGGCGACTTTAACGGAGATCACAAAGCCGATATAGCCACCGCAAATTATTATGCCAATACGGTGAGTATTATGCTTGGTACCGGAACAGGGACTTTTGCAGCAGCAGTCAATTATTCAACAGGAACCGGTCCGACTTCAATTGCAGTAGGCGATTTTAATGGCGACGGAAAAGCTGATTTAACCACTTCAAATTACACTTCAAACAATGTAAGTGTATTATTGGGCAATGGAAATGGAACTTTTGGCTCAGCCACCGGTTTTTCGGTGGTTGATGGCCCTTCGTCGGTTGCCATAGGTGATTTTAACGGGGATGGGAAAGCCGATATAGTGGCATCTCATTACGGAGTTTTGTATGAAAGTATTTTATTAGGGAATGGGGCAGGAAGTTTTGCCACAGCAGCTAATTTCACTATCGGAAATTATTGCCGCTCAATTGCCGTTGGCGATTTTAACGGCGATGGGAAAGCCGATATGGTGGCTACTAATTCAGCGATTAGTTCAGTAAGTGTAATGATGTATACTGCTCCAACAGTAATCAGTTCTTTTTCACCGGTATCAGGCGTTGTAGGTAGCACAGTAACCATAACCGGCACCGGATTTAGTGCCACTCCCAGCGATAATACGGTGTTTTTCGGAGCGGTAAAAGCAACCGTAACTGCCTCCACTCTTACCAGTATCACTATTACTGTGCCTGCCGGTGCAGGATCGGTGGTGCCGGTTTCGGTTACTATAAAAGGAGATGTAGCGTATTCAACTACCTGTTCAACACCCACATTTACACTTACCAATTCACCTACTCTTGATTTAGAGTACAAGAAAACTAATATTGGAGTGGGAGGTGTTCCTTCATCAGTTTCTATTGGCGATTTTAACGGCGATGGGAAAGCCGATCTGGCTATTACAAATTCAGACAATATAAGTGTTTTACTAGGCGATGGGAACGGGACTTTTGCCACTGCCACTTCATTTTCTGTTGGAAATTATCCCCAGTCAATCGCTATTGGCGATTTTAACGGCGATGGGAAAGCGGATCTGGCTAACGCGAATTCCGATGCAAACACTATAAGTGTTTTACTAGGTAATGGTAATGGGACTTTTGCCACTGCCACTTCATTTTCTGTTGGAAATTATCCCAACTCAATCGCTATTGGCGATTTTAACGGCGATGGGAAAGCGGATCTGGCTACCGCGAATTCCTCTTCAAACAATATAAGTGTTTTGCTGGGCGATGGTAACGGGACTTTTGCCACTGCCACTTCATTTTCAGTTGATGATCCATACTCAATCGCTATTGGCGATTTTAACGGGGATGGGAAAGCAGATATTGCTACCGCGAATTTCAGTTCAAACACTATAAATGTTTTACTGGGCAATGGTAACGGGACTTTTGCTACTGCCACTTCATTTTCAGTTGGATCTGCTCCCTATTCAATCGCTATTGGCGATTTTAACGGGGATGGGAAAGCCGATATTGCTACCGCGAATTGGGGCTCAAGTAATATAAGTGTTTTACTGGGTAATGGTAACGGGACTTTTGTCACTGCCACTTCATTTTCAGTTGGAACTAATCCCCAGTCAATCGCTATTGGCGATTTTAACGGCGATGGGAAAGCGGATCTGGCTACCGCGAATTACAATTCAAAAGATATAAGTGTTTTACTGGGTAATGGTAACGGGACTTTTGCCACTGCCACTTCATTTTCAGTTGGATCTGGTCCCTCTTCAATCGCTATTGGCGATTTTAACGGCGATGGTAAGGCTGATCTGGCTAATATTTATGAAGGTGCAAATATTGTAAGTGTATGGTTGAATGCATCAATCGGGATTACTACCCAGACCGTAACCGGAATAGGATACATAATCGCCACAGGTAATGGAAATATCATTGATTTGGGAATTCTTAACCCAACTGCTTATGGAGTATGTTGGAACACTACGGGAACGCCAACCACATCGGATAGTAAAGTGGATAATGGAGCTACTTCATCAATCGGAACATTTTTAGCCTCTATGACCGGATTATCGCCCAATACAACCTATTATGTACGTGCGTACGCCACCAATACGGCCGGTACAAGTTATGGCAATCAAGTAACATTTACCACACTGCCATTTAAAATCAATTCATTTACACCGGTAAGCGGCACAATTGGTACCACGGTTATAATAACCGGTACCGGTTTCAGCCCCACTCCAGCCAATAATATTGTATATTTTGGTGCTGTAAGAGCAACCGTGAGTGCATCTACTTCTACTTCTATCACGGTAACTATCCCCGCCGGAGCTGGCTCGGTGGTGCCGGTTTCGGTTACTGTGAATGGAATAATAGCATATTCAACTGTCTGTTCAACACCCACATTTACATTTACCAATTCACCTACTCTTGATTTAGTGTACAAGGAAAATGATTTTAGAGTGGGAACTGTTCCTTCCTCAGTTTCTATTGGTGATTTTAACGGCGATGGGAAAGCCGATCTGGCTGTCGCGAATTACTCCTTAAACACTGTAAGTGTTTTATTGGGGGATGGAACCGGGACTTTTGCCACTGCCACTACAAATTCAGTTGGATCGGGTCCCCAGTCAATCGCTATTGGCGATTTTAACGGCGATGGGAAAGTAGATCTGGCTACCGATAATTACATTTCAAACAATATAAGTGTTTTACTGGGTAATGGTGATGGGACTTTTGCCTCTGCCACTTCTTTTTCAGTTGGAACTAATCCCATGTCAATAGCTATTGGCGATTTTAACGGGGATGGGAAAGCGGATCTGGCTACCGCGAATACCTCTTCAAACGATATAAGTGTTTTGCTGGGTAATGGTGATGGGACTTTTGCCACTGCCACTTCATTTTCAGTTGGACATTATCCCGAGTCAATCGCTATTGGTGATTTTAACGGCGATGGAAAAGCCGATCTGGCTACTGCGAATTCCAATTCAAACACTGTAAGTGTGTTACTGGGTAATGGTAACGGGACTTTTGCCACTGCCACTTCATTTTCAGTTGGTTCTGGTCCCAGCTCAATCGCTATCGGCGATTTTAATGGCGATGGGAAAGCGGATCTGGCTACCGCGAATTACCCTTCAAGCAATATAAGTGTTTTACTGGGTAATGGGAATGGGACTTTTGCCACTGCCACTTCATTTTCAATTGGATCTCATCCCTATTCAATCGGTATTGGCGATTTTAATGGTGATGGAAAAGTAGATCTGGCTACCGCGAATTTAGGTCCAAACGATATAAGTGTTTTGTTGGGCAATGGAACCGGAGGTTTTGCAGCTTCATTTGATTTGTGGGTAGCAGGTACGCCACTACCAGTTGCTGTAGGCGATTTTAATGGCGATGGGAAAGCTGATCTGGTGGCTAGTGTTAATACTACCGCATATACTGTAAGTGTATGGTTGAATGCATCACTCATTATTACAACTCAACCTGTAACTAATATAGGATTAACAACCGCTACAGGTAATGGAAATATCGTCGACCTGGGAATTACTAACCCAACAGCTTATGGCGTATGCTGGAACACTACCGGAACACCAAGCACATCGGATAGTAAAGTGGATAACGGAGCTACTTCAACAACTGGAGCCTTTACCGCTTTCATAACCGGTTTAACACCCAATACCACCTATTATGTACGTGCATATGCCACCAACACGGCTGGAACAAGTTATGGAAATGAAGTAAGTTTTAGCACATCTCCCAAAATCACTTCATTTGCTCCGGTAAATGGCACTATAGGTACATCAGTAACAATAACGGGAAAAGGTTTTAGTACAACTCCAGCCAATAATATTGTATATTTTGGCGCTGTAAGAGCAAGCGTGAGTGCATCTACTTCTACTTCTATAACGGTAACTGTCCCCGCCGGAGCCGGCTCGGTGGTACCGGTTTCGGTTACTGTGAATGGAGCAATAACTTATTCAACTACCTGTTCAACACCCACATTTACACTTACCAATTCACCTACTCTTGATTTAGTGTACCAGAAAACTGATTTTGGAGTGGGGATCAATCCTAGCGCAATTACAATAGGTGATTTTAATGGGGATGGCAAAGCCGATCTGGCCGGAACAATTTACTCTTCATTCAATATAAGTGTTTTGCTGGGTAAAGGTAACGGGACTTTTGTCACTGCCACTTCATTTCCAGTTGGAGATCATCCTTATTCAATCGCTATGGGCGATTTTAATGGTGATGGAAAAGTAGATCTGGCTACCGCGAATTTAGGTTCAAACAATATAAGAGTTTTATTGGGCTATGGTGACGGGACTTTTTTCACTGCGGCTTCATTTTCAGTTGGATCTGATCCCATCTCAATCGCAATTGGCGATTTTAACGGAGATGGCAAAGCCGATTTGGTTACAGCGAATTACGGTTCAGACAATATAAGTGTTTTACTGGGTAATGGGAACGGGACTTTTACCACTGCCACTTCATTTTCAGTTGGATCTCGTCCCCAGTCAATCGCTATTGGCGATTTTAACGGAGATGGGAAAGCTGATCTGGCTTCCGCGAATTTCGGTGCAAACACTATAAGTGTTTTACTGGGTAATGGAGATGGGACTTTTGCCACTGCCACTTCATTTTCAGTTGGATCTGGTCCTCAGTCAATCGCTATTGGCGATTTTAACGGGGATGGGAAAGCCGATCTGGCTACCGCGAATTACGGTTCAGACAATATAAGTGTTTTACTGGGTAATGGTAACGGGACTTTTGCCACTGCCACTTCATTTTCAGTTGGATCTGATCCCATCTCAATCGCAATTGGCGATTTTAACGGAGATGGGAAAGTCGATCTGGCTACCGCGAATTTCAATTCAGATAATATAAGTATTTTACTGGGTAATGGTAACGGGACTTTTGCCCCTGCAGCTTCATTTTCAGTTGGATCTGCTCCTCAGTCAATCGCTATTGGCGATTTTAACGGAGATGGGAAAGCTGATCTGGCTAATGTTAATTATGGCGCAAATACTGTAAGTGTATTGTTGAATGCATCAATCGCGATCACTACTCAGACTGTAACAAATATAGGTTCCACAACCGCTACAGGCAATGGAAATATCCTTGACCTGGGAATTCTTAATCCAACAGCTTATGGCGTATGTTGGAAAACAGCCGGAACACCAACTATTTCTGATAATAAAGTGGATAACGGAGCTACTTCAACAACTGGAGTCTTTACTGCTTCCATAACCGGATTATCGCCCAATACAACCTATCATGTACGTGCGTATGCTACCAATACGGCTGGAACAAGTTATGGGAATGAAGTAACATTTACCACCAATGTGGCTACCGGTCTCGAAAATGCGACCAACATGGTTTTGTTAATTTATCCCAATCCTGCCACCGTTGGTTTCACTATCAATGCCGGCGAACAACTTACTGATATTTCTATCTCTGATACAAGCGGCAGATTGATAATAAGCCAACAAATTACAGGTAAAAGCTATATCAACATTACCTCCCTGCAAAAAGGAGTGTATGTGGTAAAAGCAAATGGACTGGTGGGGAAATTGGTGAAAAAATAGAGAAATTTGGTGGAAGTGAGACCTAAAAATCGCACTTCCACCGATAATTATAATGTAAACTAAATCAAATTTATATGCTGTAATTTTTCTTTCAGAACTTGTGGATAGTATTCTTAATTTTAAAAAATAAAATTGCATGAAAACGCCATTTGTACTTAGTCTTCTTTTAAGTCTTGCTTTCTTAGGGCAAGCAGTTCCTGTTATCACTTCGTTTGCTCCTGTAAACGGCACAATTGGCACTACGGTAACTATAACAGGTACCGGTTTTAGTGCCACTCCTTCCGATAATATTGTCTGTTTTGGTGCTGTTAAAGCAACTGTGAGTGCATCCTCTTCTACTTCTATTACAGTAACCGTACCTGCGGAGGCAGGTTCAGTAGTACCAATTTCGGTTACGGTGAATAATCTGGTAGCTTCCTCAATTATCTCCTTAACACCTACTTTTAATCTAACGAACTCGCCCACTCTTGATTTAGTGTACAAGAGAATGGATAATCCTTTAGGGAATGGTTCTTTTTCAGTTGTCGCTGGTGATTTTGATGGCGATGGGAATGCTGATCTGGCTGCGACAAATGGCAACAATGTAGGTGTTCTCCTGGGTAATGGAGATGGTACTTTTGCTGCTGCAGTTAATTATTCGGTAGGAAGCTGGCCTTCTTCAGTTTCTGTGGGCGATTTTAATGGCGATGGGAAAGCCGATCTCGTTACGGCTAATCAAAGCTCAAATGATGTAAGTATTTTGCTGGGTAATGGAGATGGGACTTTTGCTGCTGCAGTTCTTTTTTCAGTAGGAAAAGGGACTCAGTCACTTTTTGTGGGCGATTTTAACGGGGATGGAAAATCCGATTTGGCTACCACAAATATTATGTCAAATGATATAAGTATTTTGCTGAGTAATGGTGATGGTACTTTTACTGCAGCAGCTAGTTATTCGGCAGGTCTCTATCCCTGGTTCGTAACCATAGGCGATTTTAACGGCGATGGGAAAGCCGATCTGGCTACAGCGAATTATAACTCCAGCAATATAAGTATTTTATTGGGTCAGGGTGATGGGACTTTTGCTAAAGCGGTTAGTTTTCCGGTCGGTAGCAATCCTTGGTCAATAACTGTGGGTGATTTTAACCGAGATGGGAAAGCCGATTTGGCTATAGCGAATAATGGTTCAAAAAATGTCAGTGTTTTACTGGGGGATGGTACCGGAAGTTTTGCTACCGCAGTTAATTTTCCCGTAGGAGTCAATCCTACCTCAGTTGCGGTTGGCGATTTTAACGGGGATGGGAATGCTGATCTGACTGTTGCTAATTTTTCATCAAACACTATAAGTATTTTGCTGGGTGATGGTACCGGAAGTTTTGCCACTGCTGTTAATTTTCCGGTAGGAAAAAATCCTAACACAGTTGTGGTTGGCGATTTTAACGGGGATGGAAAAGCTGATCTGGTTACCTCGAATCTTAACTCTAGCAATGTCAGTGTTTTGACTGCTACCATTGGAGTTACCACACAAGCCGTTACCAACATAACAACAACTACAGCTACGGGCAATGGAACCATTGGTGATTTGAATATTATTAATCCAACCGATTATGGAATATGCTGGAATACCACCGGTGCACCAACTACATCCGATAATATTGCAAGTAAAGAAACACCCTCGGCAACAGGGGTATTTTCTGCTTCCATGACCGGATTAATAGCCAATACAACCTATTATGTGCGCGCCTATGTTACTAACGCGGAAGGTACGGGTTATGGCAACGAAATGAGTTTTTGTACATTTCCGCACAAAATCACTTCGTTTGCTCCTGTGAGTGGCACAGTTGGCACTACGGTAACAATCAATGGAACTGATTTCAGCGATACTCCAACTGCCAATATCGTGTATTTTGGAGCTGTAAAAGCAACTGTGAGTGCTTCTACTTCTACTTCCATAACTGTCACTGTACCATCGGGAGCCGGTTCGGTAGTGCCCGTTTCGGTTACCATAAATGGTGCGGTTGCTTACTCAACTACTTGCTCTACACCCACTTTTACCCTCACTAACTCTCCCACTCTTGATTTAGTTTATACAAAAAATGATGTTGATGCTGGGGGATCAGGTATTGCCTCCGTTGCTGTGGGCGATTTTAACGGAGATGGGAAATCCGATCTGGTGACTGCAAATTATTGGTCTAATAATATAAGTGTTTTGCTGGGTAATGGTGATGGAACTTATGCTTCAGCAGATAATTATACAGTAGGAACCGGTCCTCAGTCAATTGCGATTGGTGATTTTAACGGAGATGGAAAAACTGATCTGGTTACTGCCAATTGGGACTCCAGTGATGTAAGTGTTTTACTGGGTAATGGTGACGGAACTTTTGCCAATGCGGTTAGTTTTCCCACAGGACGCTTTTCTGTTTCAGTGGCAGTGGGTGATTTTAACGGAGATGGAAATGCCGATCTGGCTGTTACGAATTGGGGTAACAGCACTGTAAGTATTTTGCTGGGAAAGAGAGACGGAACTTTTGCTGCGGCAGTTGATCTCCATGTGGATAGTTTCCCATTTGCAATTTCAGTTGGCGACTTTAACTCTGATGGAATAGCCGATCTGGTTACTGCAAACTATTCTTCCAATACGGTAAGTGTTTTTCTTGGTATTGGCGACGGAACTTTTGCTCCGGGAGTTAATTATCCAATTGGAGGAGATCTTGCTACATCAGTCACAGTAGGTGATTTTAACGGTGATGGCAAAGCCGACCTGGCTACTGCGAATTTTAACTCTACCAATGTAAGTGTTTTGCTGGGAGTTGGTGACGGGACTTTTGCTTCTGCCGTTAATTATCCCATAGAAAAAGGTCCGTGGTCAATAGCCGTTGGCGATTTTAATGGGGATGGGATAGTTGATTTGACTACCGCAAATAATAAAGATAACTCCGATAATGTAAGTGTTTTATTGGGTAAAGGTGATGGAACTTTTGCCGATGCAGTTAATTTTCCGGCAAGCGGATTGCCGTATTCAGTAGCCGTTGGCGATTTTGATGGCGATGGCAAAGCCGATCTGGTCTCGGCGAATTGGAGTTCAAACAATATAAGTGTTTTGCTGAACACATCACTTACTTTAACCACTCAAGCTGTTACCGACATTTCAGTACCTACAGCTACCGGCAATGGTAATATCATCAGTTTGGGCTCATCAAACCCAACTGCTTATGGTCTGTGCTGGAATACTACAGGTACTCCTACTATTTCGGACAATTTTGTCGATAACGGAGACATTTCAACCACCGGAGTTTTCACCGCAAGTATTACCGGCCTAACAGTAAATATGAAGTACTTTGTACGTGCGTATGCCACCAATGCCTCAGGTACAAGTTATGGCAACGAAGTTAATTTTAGCACTGCGCCAAAAATCACTTCATTTACTCCGGTAAATGGCCCAATAGGGACTACAGTAACGATAAATGGAAACGGATTTAGTGACAATCCAACTGACAATATCGTGTTTTTTGGTGCTGTTAAAGCAAGTGTAGCCGCATCATCTACTACTTCCATCACGGTAACAGTACCTGCCGGAGCCGGTTCGGTAGTACCGCTTTCGATTACAGTGAATGGGGGAATAGCCTACTCAACTACCTGCTCTACACCTGATTTTACGCTCACTAATTCACCTACTCTTGATTTGGTTTACGCTAAAAATGATGTATCTTCGGGTGGAGAAACTCCTGTCTCAGTTGCGGTTAGTGATTTTAACGGTGATGGGAAAGCTGATATGGTTGTTGTGAATCGATACTCCGACAATGTAAGTGTAATGTTGGGTGATGGTGTAGGAGGTTTTGCTTCTGCAGTTAATTATTCGACCGGAATATTACCTCAGTCAGTTGCCATTGGCGATTTTAATGGCGATGGAATACCTGATATGGCAATCGCAAATTATAGTTCTTACAATGTAAGTATATTGTTGGGTAACGGCGATGGGTCTTTTGCCTCTGCAGTTAATTATTCAGTTTATGGTGCACCTATATCAATTACAGTAGGCGATTTTAACGGGGATGGAAAAGCCGATCTTGCCACTGCTGATAGGGGCACAGATGTTGTAAGTATTTTATTGGGGGATGGGTTCGGGGGATTTACTGCTGCAACCAATTTTCCGGCAGGGAACTTTCTTGTATCAGTCACAGTAGGCGATTTTAATGGGGATATGATAACCGATCTGGTAACTGCAAATCAAAGTAACGACACAGCAAGTATTTTGCTGGGAAAAGGTGATGGAACTTTTGCCTCTGCAATTACAGTGAATTTGCCGGAAAGTTCTAATACTCAATTAATCAGTGTGGACGATTTTAATGGCGACGGCAAATCTGATTTGGCCGTTGCTAATTATAATATACACGAAGTAAGTATTTTATTGGGTAAAGGTGACGGAACGTTTAATGATGCTGTTAACTATGGAGTAGGTTATATCAATTCAGTTGCTGTTGGCGATTTTAATGGTGATGGGAAAGCTGATTTGGTAGCTGCAAGTTCTCAACCAGAAAATGTAAGTATTTTGCTGGGTAATGGTGATGGAACTTTTGGAGCTGCGGTTAATTATTCTACGGGAAGCTATTCAAACTCAGTCACAGTAGGTGATTTTAATGGCGATGGGAAAGCCGATATGGTTATCGTGAATTGGGGATCAAGCAATATTTTAAGTGTTATGCTGAACACATCACTTGCTGTGACTACCCAAGATGTAACCGGTATAGGTACAACAACCGCTATTGGTAATGGAAATATTACTGCGTTAGGCTCATCAAACCCAACAGCTTATGGTGTATGTTGGAATACAGGCGGATTACCAACCATATCGGACAATATAGTTGATAACGGAGCCACTTCAACTACTGGTGCATTTATTGCTTCTTTGGACGGATTAACTCCCAATATTACCTATCATGTACGAGCATTTGCCACCAACAAGGCAGGCACAAGTTATGGGAATGAAGTAACATTTACCACCAATGTGGCAACCGGTCTTGAAAATGCCACTAACACGGTATTATCTCTTTATCCCAACCCTGCCTCAGATGGTTTTACACTCAATGCAGGAGATAATGCTACCACACTTTGCCTCTACGACCTTAGCGGGTGTTTGGTGTTGACACAACAAGCTACAGGCAAGACGTATGTGGATATTACATCTCTTCCAAAAGGAGCATATATCATCAAGGCAAATGGATTGGTGGGAAAATTGGTGAAGAAATAGAATGTAGTTATTAGTTATACTCAAAAGGCTTGTTCTTCAGAGTTCAGGCCTTTTGTTTCTTTTTTTTTTTATTGAGAATAGTAGATTTTGTACGCAAATACCAATATAGTTACCAAAACATATAAAAAATGTTACGAAAGGAGGTTGTTGTCTGCGAAAATTCACATTTTGAGCGCCTTGAGGGTTAAATAATAAAAATAGGATTATCTGTATATAGATATATGAAATGAGTTTTATATCTTTGTCTTGTAAAATTATTAAGTTTTTATGCGCCTTTTTATTTGTAAATGACAAAATGTTTTTTTTATAGAAATGATGAGGCTTTCGTTATTCAATTTGAATACGTTTGATAATATATAAAGACTATTTGTTTCAGGTTTTGCTTAACATGGAATGTATAAATGTGCTATTTATTAATATACTCAATTTAAATTTTTGCTTATGAAAAAGAAATACTTTTTTAAGAAACAATTATCGTTATTGGTGGCTATGGTTTTTGCCACGGTGTCAGCATTTGCTGGTTCATCTTCGTTACCTAATAATATTCAGGTTTCGGGTATAACTTCACCTTCAGATGCTAACGGTGTGTATGTGAAACAAGGTACACTCAAAGCTAATATAATCGGAACAACCGATTATACTTATTCATATTGGCAATATACTTCAGGTACACATACTTACTATCTCTATTTACATCAATATAGCAATACCTTCTATTCCTGGAATATTGATGATAATATGGATGATGCCAGTGTTTTATTTTACAATTCCGATAACGGTGGAAATGGGTATCAAGCAGACCCAACAACAAATGCACCCATTGGAGCACCATCATCTCCCGAATTGGTATTGGGCTGGGGAAATGCCTATGGCACAGGAATTGGAGCACCTGTAGTACAAGCAGTCCCTGCTGCGCCTGTTGTGACTACTCAAGCAGCATCAGACATTACTTCTACAACAGCTACCGGTAATATAACTCTTACTGATATTGGTTACCCGACTCCTGTTACGGCTTATGGTGTATGCTGGAATACTACCGGTGGGAGAGTGGTTGAAAATGCTACCAGCAATGGTATTACTTCGGCTACAGGTACTTCCACGGTTGCTCTCTCTGGTTTAACTCCCAATACAAAGTATTATATAAGAGCTTATGCGACAAACGCCACAGGAACCTCTTATGGTACAGTGCAAACTTTCGTAACAAGTGCTACTACCGGTTTAGACAATACCACTTTAGGTGCGCTTACTCTTTACCCCAATCCTACAACCAATGGTTTCTATGTTGATGTTCAGAATATGAATGCAAAGGTAGCTGTATATGATTTAAGCGGAAGTGTACAATTAACACAACAAGCTTTTGGTAAAACCTATATTGATATTACTTCTTTGAAAGAAGGTATTTACATGGTGAAAATAACCACTGCAAATGGCACTGTGACTAAAAAAATAGCTAAAAAATAGTCTCTTATATCTTTGAAATACAATGGCCTCCGTTTCATTATGAAACGGAGGCCATTTTTTATAATGATAATGAAGCCTTACTTTCATAACGGAGTTTTACTATTGAAATATTAGTGTAATAATTTATCTGAAAACAGTTGGAATCCTCAAAAAGTCGCTATACCTTTGTATTGTAACAGAAAGCATGGCGGTGTAGTGTAGTGGCCTAGCACGCAACTCTCTCACGGTTGAGACCCGGGTTCGATTCCCGACTCCGCTACAAACAGGAACAAAAAAACCGTCTCGGAAATGAGACGGTTTTTTGCGTTATAACCTCCTACTAAAGGTAGGAGGTGGATTTTATTCTCTAACAGCAGCTTGTGCAGCAGCCAGACGAGCAATTGGCACACGGAAAGGTGAGCAACTTACATAGTTTAATCCTACACGGTGGCAGAATTCAACTGATGATGGTTCGCCGCCATGTTCACCACAAATACCAACTTTCAAATCGGGACGTACAGAGCGTCCTTTTTCTGTAGCCATTTTAACCAATTGACCAACACCATTCTGATCAAGAATTTGGAATGGATCAAATTCCAGAATTTTCTTTTCTAGATAAATAGGCAAGAACGAAGCAATATCGTCACGCGAATATCCGAAAGTCATTTGTGTTAAGTCATTTGTTCCGAATGAGAAAAATTCAGCTTTTTCAGCAATACGATCGGCTGTGAGAGCCGCGCGTGGAATTTCAATCATAGTTCCTACTTTGAACTCAATGCTGTCATTCTTTTCTGCAAATAGTTTAGCGGCAGTTTCGCGAATGATTTTATCCTGTTCGTTGAACTCGAATTTAATACCCACAAGCGGAACCATAATTTCAGGAATGGCTTTAATACCTCTGGCTTTTAGTGCCAATGCAGCTCCAAGAATAGCACGGGTTTGCATTTCGGTAATTTCAGGATAGGTATTTCCTAAACGACAGCCACGGTGACCCAACATCGGGTTTTGTTCGTGAAGTGCATCCACACGTTGTTTAATCACTTTCATTGATACACCCATTGCCTCTGCCATTTCTTGTTGGCCTTTTTCATCGTGAGGAACAAATTCGTGCAAAGGAGGATCGAGCAAACGAACGGTAACCGGACAACCTTCCATAGCTTCAAAAATGCCTTCAAAGTCGGCTTGTTGATAAGGCAGGATTTTAGCCAATGCAATGCGACGGCCTTCCACATTTTCGGCCAGAATCATTTCGCGCATAGCTTTAATTTTTTCGCCTTCAAAGAACATGTGTTCGGTGCGGCATAGTCCGATACCTGTAGCTCCAAATTTACGGGCTACTTGTGCATCGTGAGGGGTGTCGGCATTTGTACGAACGCTAAGGCGTGTGTATTTATCCGAAAGTTTCATGATTTCAGCAAAATCGTCATCCAATTCGGCTTCTTTTGTTCCCACTTTGCCTAAGAAGATGTCGCCTGTAGAACCATTGAGGGAGATATAATCTCCTTCTTTGATTGTAAGCCCATCTACTTCAATTACTTTAGCAGCGTAGTCTATTTTCAAGGTACCTGCACCCGATACGCAACATTTGCCCATACCACGAGCTACCACAGCAGCGTGTGAGGTCATACCGCCACGTGCGGTCAGAATTCCCTGAGCAGCAGCCATACCGGCTAAATCTTCGGGTGATGTTTCAATACGAACCATGATTACTTTTTCGCCATGAGAAGCCCATTCAGCAGCATCGTCAGCATTGAAAACCACACGACCTGAAGCAGCGCCTGGAGATGCAGCTAATCCTTTAGCTACAAGCTTGGCATTTTTAATGGCGGTTTTATCGAAAATAGGGTGAAGGAGTTCGTCCAAACGGTTTGGATCGATGCGAAGAATAGCCGATTTTTCATCAATCATTCCCTGATGGTACATATCCATTGCAATTTTTACCATGGCAGCACCGGTACGTTTTCCGTTACGGGTTTGCAAAAACCAGAGTTTACCTTCTTGCACGGTAAATTCCATGTCTTGCATATCTTTATAATGGTTCTCTAGTTTTGTTTGAAGCATATCCAACTCTTTGTAGATTGGAGGCATTGCTTCTTCCATTGAAGGAAATTTAGCAACACGATCTTCTTCCGAAACACCAGCCAATACAGCCCAACGTTGTGAACCTACTTTGGTGATTTGTTGCGGAGTACGAATTCCGGCAACCACATCTTCGCCTTGAGCATTGATAAGATATTCACCGATAAAAATGTCTTCGCCGGTTGCGGCATCGCGCGAAAAGCATACACCGGTAGCCGAAGTTTCGCCCATGTTGCCGAAAACCATGGCTTGTACATTTACTGCTGTTCCCCATTCGGCGGGTATTCCTTCCATTTTGCGATAAAGAATGGCACGGTCATTCATCCATGAGTCGAATACAGAACAAACAGCACCCCAAAGTTGCTCGTAAGCTGATTCAGGAAATTCTCTGCCGGTTTGTTTCAACACAGCAGCTTTGAATTTAGTCACCAATTCTTTCAAATCTTCGACTGACAGTTGTGTGTCTAATTCAACACCTTTAGCTTCTTTTACGTGTTCTATAATTTCTTCAAACGGATCAATATCGTTTTTATTTACCGGTTTCATGCCCAACACCACATCGCCGTACATTTGAACAAAGCGGCGGTATGAGTCCCACGCAAAACGACCATTGCCTGTTTTACGGATAAGTCCTTCTACCACAGCATCGTTCAACCCTAAGTTTAAGATGGTATCCATCATACCTGGCATTGATGCACGTGCGCCCGAACGAACTGAAACCAACAATGGGTTTTCAATATCGCCAAATTTGGAATTCATCAATTTCTCAACACCAACAATTGCTTTTTCAACCTCTGGTTTCAAAAGTGCTACCACCTGATCTTTTCCTAAGGTAAAGTATTCATTACAGACATCAGTGGTAATGGTGAAGCCGGGAGGTACAGGTACCCCGATAAGGTTCATTTCGGCAAGATTTGCTCCTTTACCACCGAGCAAATTCTTCATGTCTGCTTTACCTTCGGCTTGTCCGTTGCCAAAGGTATAAACGCGTTTTGTGTTACTCATAATTTTTTTAGTGTAGTGATTATTAAGATAGTATAGTTAAAGATATTTAGATCTACTTAGAGAGAAAACAGATAAATTTGATGTCCGATTCATGCAAATTGCCAAAAGTAATATCAGAATCAAATTAATATGCAAAATTAATGTATTTTCCGTGACTGTCCAATTTTTACAGAGACAAACAACCGATAAATTAGGTAGCTAAAGTTTGTCTCAAAATTATCAGACAGGTCGTAATTCAAATAAGGAATTGAGAATAGCATCAAAGAAGAAATTACACTTTCAAAAGTAGCAAAAAAGCCTGAAAAAGGTACTCTTTCTCAGACTTTTTTATTGTTAAATTTGCAGATGTTCCACGAAGTATTATTTGTGCTGTAATATGCTGAAAAATAATGAGATATAAGCTATATTAATTTCCTTCATTCGCTCAAAATGAGGTTTTTGGAAGGTCTGTTAACAGTTATAAGTCAACTGACTTCCGGCACTCTTCCCAGCGGCTATTTGTTACTGTCCATCTCAAAATTTAGTTCGGCTCCTTCGGCTGTGACAATCAGCTTTGCATCTATCCCAAAGGGAAGAGATAGATTACGCTTTACATGTCCTGCCGGAAACCCGAAACAAACAGGATATTCATACTCAGATACAGCATCTGCAATCAATTCGTAAAGTGTGGCACACATCTCTTCATCTTCTTCATATTCTGTAAATTGACCAACAATTAAACCAGACAACTGTTCCAGAATTCCGCCCAATTTGAGGTTATACAAATAGCGATCCACCTTGTAGGGTTCTTCTCCTATATCTTCGATAAATAGAATTTTTCCGGCAGCAGTGACATCTAAATGCGTGCCTCGCATACCACACATTACCGATAAGTTTCCACCGATAAGTTCACCACGGGTTTTTCCTTTGCGATTGAGAGGGTGGGAGGGGACTACGTAATGAACAGGTTCTCCAAATAGACATTGATGCAGACTTTCGGCTGATTCTCCCTGGTCACAAATATCTTTTGCCATTATGCCATGTAGTGATGCTATGTCGTAAGCCGCAGTAGCAAGATGAAGCACGGTAATGTCACTAAATCCGATTACCCACTTGGGATGGAGGTCAAAGTGTGTAAAATCAATATCGTCGATGATTTGAACTACACCATACCCACCACGACTACATAGTACAGCTTTAATTTCATTGCTATCCAACGCCCATTGTAAATCGGCAGTACGCTCTTCTTTAGTACCGGCAAAACGCCCGTATTTACCTTTTGCATATTGGCTAATTACGGGTTTTAGTCCCCATGATTCAAGTACTTTCACGGCACCGTCAATAAACTGTTCGTCAATGTTACCCGAAGGCGAAATTATGGCAATTTTATCACCATGCTGAAGAAAGGGAGGTTGCATAGTTAATCAATATTTGTGGAAGAGTCAATGTCGTCCTCTTCTGTAAATTGTGGATATAGAAAATCATTATAAGGGAATCGTGCTATATGTATCTCTTTCACACGATCATACAGAAGTGTGCGGAGAGCTTCTAAGTTTGTCTTATTTTTTGCGGAAATAAAAATACATTTATCGTGCATTTTTGCCATCCATGTTTGTTCGAGCTCTTCAAGACTGACATTTTCCCTGGTTGGGGCTGTCAAATCATCTGATTCTTTTTGGGTGTAAGAAAATGCATCTGTCTTATTGAAAACAACAATATAGGGCTTTTCTTCTTTGTTTATTTCCAAAAGGGTTTTATTTACCACTTCGTACTGCTCCTCAAAGTTGGGATGCGAAATATCAACTACGTGGACCAGAAAATCGGCTTCACGTACTTCATCTAAGGTTGACTTAAACGATTCCACCAGATGGTGGGGTAATTTGCGGATAAAACCGACCGTGTCGGTAAGTAAAAAAGGTAAATTTTCAATAGTTACCTTTCTAACCGTCGTATCGAGAGTGGCAAAGAGTTTATTTTCGGCAAATATTTCCGATTTGCTGAGAAGATTCATCAATGTAGATTTACCCACGTTTGTGTAACCGACCAATGCCACGCGTACCATTTTGCCACGGTTTTTGCGTTGAGCCGATTTCTGCTTGTCTATCAACTTCAAATCTTCTTTCAACAATGAAATCTTAGTGAGAATAATACGGCGGTCGGTTTCAATTTGCGATTCACCCGGACCACGCATTCCTATACCACCGCGTTGACGTTCGAGGTGAGTCCACATGCCGGTGAGCCGTGGGAGCAGATATTGGTATTGAGCCAGTTCTACCTGCGTTTTAGCATGTGCTGTCTGTGCCCGTTTGGCAAAAATGTCCAAAATAAGATTTGTTCGGTCAAGCACCTTAATCTTGAGTGCATCCTCAATATTTCTCATCTGTTTGGGAGATAACTCATCGTCGAACACAATCATCCCAATCTCTTCATTATCCACAATGAAGTTACGTATCTCATCAAGCTTTCCCTGCCCGACAAATGTTTTGGGGTTTGGATACTCTAAGCGTTGAATGAATTTTTTGACCGGTGTGGCACCGGCTGTTTCTGCCAGAAAAGCCAACTCTGCCAGGTATTCATTGGCTTGTTGTTCGTTTTGCTTTTGAGTGATTAGACCCACCAAAACGGTTTGTTCGGAGTAAATTTCTGTTGTTTCAATCATAATGAGTAAAAAAAACCGTTTGACATAAAGCCAAACGGTTTTTTCAATATCTGAGTTATAAAAACTACTGCAACTTAAAGTTCACAGGAAGCGTGTATTTAACGCGAACTGCTTGATTACGTTGTTTTCCGGGAGTCCATCTGGGCATACCCTGAATTACGCGAACAGCTTCTTTATCCAAACTCGGGTCAACGCCGCGTACAACTTGTACATCCACGATAGAACCGTCTTTGTTTACCACAAATTGGCAAATTACACGACCTTGAATACCGTTTTCTTGCGCCACTACCGGATATTTGATGTTTTTCGATAGGTAAACACCTACATCACCATCGGGGAATGCGGGCATTTCTTCTACGATTGTAAATACCTCGTTAGTTTCCTTTGGAGTTTCAACTACTGCTACTTGAGCCGCTACCGGTTCGGGAGGAGGAGCTGTATTTACAGGTACATCAATTACCAAAGCTACATGAGTTACTTTGCTACTATCCTTTGTTGCTTCAGGCACCACAAATTTAGTTTGATTAACTACTTCGTTAGTAGGTGGTGGAGGAGGTGGTGGAGGAGGTGGTGGTGTATCAATATTTTTCATGTCCACCTCAATGTTGTTTTGTGTCTTTTTCTTCAAGTTTTCTTGGTCAAGATAACTCTTAATCAGCGGATACGCAACAATTAGGCCCAACAGGAAAAGGGAGATAATCGTAGAAATAGTAATATATTTTCTATATTTTCTACGTATCTGATAAGAACCGTACTCTTTGTTCCGGTTCTTATATACCATTTCCTCAAGCGATTCTACATACTGTTTTTCTTTTTTCATATTTCAATAAGATTTTCAGTATTAATTACTTAGGGGCGTTTTTAAGCATCTCTTTTTCTTGACTGCTCATATCCGTTATTGCATATACTCCAATATTGGTTATCGCCATTTCATTCACAAGTGCCACAATATCTTTGTATTTAGCTTTGGCATTGGGTTTAATCAATACCGTAGGACCACCTTTTGAGTTAAGGTTGTCCGCCATTTTCAACTCTTTGATAGTGCGTTGCGCAGTTGTGTCTGCATCTTTGATCTTACCTGTCAAACGTTTCTCACGATATTCAGTGATTTTTGTGAAAAGATCTTTGTTCTTTTCCAATAATACTTTACGAATACCATCTTTATTAAAGCTTGACTTTATCAGTGTAGGCAGCGGTTTTCCGTTTTCGACCATTCCCACATAGTAATAAATTTTACTACTGTCACCTAAAACAATATTGAGCATACGATCAGCAATAACTACTGGTGGTTTGTCAATCTTCTTTTTGTCAGGCATATTTATTACCATTACTTTGGGTTTGTTGAAAGCGGCGGTAAGAATAAAGAAGGTAAGCAAGAGACAAATCAAGTCAACCATCGGTGTCATGTCGATGCGACCCTCATGTTTCTTGGCCCTTTTTTTTCCACCCTTTTGGCCTTTTTCTTCTTGAACTATTTCACCCATAATTTCTTTCTATTTTATCTGTTAGATAATGTTTCGTTTGATCAGTTATTTAGGTAGATCCTTCAACCCTACATCTTGCTTGTTGTACGTAGTAATCAAGTTAAACTTGTTTACATTGTTCTTCTGAAGCAAGTCCAACACTTTTTTAACGGCAGGAAAGGGTACGTCACCATCAGCTTTAATAGCTACTTCGGCATAAGGATTCACATTACGAGCCGAAACAATCCACCATTCAAATTGGTTGTCGATAGAGTCGGCAGGTACACCGGTCAGCATTGCATCGGCTACCTTCGAATCTTTCTCGTTAATCCAAGCATGAAGTTTGCTCATAGACGTCCCAATAGTTGATTTTCTCGAAAAAATACTTTTTTCTTCGCGGGTAAATGTCAGTCTGTATTGTACAGCCATTTTATCTAACATTTTTTCACGAAAGTGAGTCGAAGTATCTTTACCATTATCAAAGTTGAAGAATAAATTAGCTTTATCACCCTTATCCGGTGAAATAAAAATAGTCAGAATATCTTTTTCAGGTGTAACTTTTTCTGAAATAGAAGCCGGTATTGTTATTTTAGCAGGATCAGTAGGACGAAAAGTAGCTGTCAAAATAAAGAAAGTCAGCAGCAGCGAAAATAGATCCACCATCGGCGTCATGTCGATATGTGGTGATCTTGCGATCGATTTAATCTTTGGCATGGAATTATTAGTTTAATCGTTTCTAATGAAATTATTAATAAGTCCGCCTGCTGATTCCCTCTTATTTCGTGGAAGCTGCAAACGATTGTACTAAGCTGAAACCTGCTTCGTCAATTTTGAAAGTGAAATTGTCAATTCTGGTAGAGAAATAGTTGTAAAGTATGATAGCTAATAACGAACCACCAATACCTAATGCAGTGTTAACAAGTGCTTCAGAAATACCTGTTGACAAAGCTGTAGCATCAGGAGAACCTGAAGTAGCCAAAGCAGCAAATGCACGAATCATACCAAATACAGTTCCTAACAACCCGCACAATACGGAAATAGAAGCAATGGTTGAAATAATAACCACATTGCGTGAAAGAGTAGGCAATTCCAACGCGGTAGCTTCTTCAAATTCTTTCTGTAGGGCAAGAATTTTTTGATCTTTTGAGAGTGTACCTTCTGTTTGAAGATCCCGGTAACGAACCAAGCCTGCTTTTAGTACATTAGCTAATGAACCTTGTTGTTTGTCGCAACGAACGATAGCATCTTCAATTTTGTCAGCTTTCAAGTCATTTTGAATGTTTTTTACAAATACATTTACACGACCTTTACCTGCTGCTGCAGACAATGAAATGAAACGCTCGATAGTGAAAATAATCAATACCAAGTTGATTGTCATCAAAATAGGTACAATAAAACCGCCCTTGTAAATAATGGCGAGATAGTTACCTACTTTTGGGTGGCCTTCAATGTTTCCACCTTCGAAGTTAATGGGATTACCCATAATAAATTTGTACACCAACATGCTTACTATATAAGCAGCAATAATGGCAACAATAGTCATGACGGATCTCATAGCATCCCCCGAATTCTGTTCTTTTTTTTGAATAGTCTTACTCATTGTAAAAAAAATTAGTGGTTAAATTTATAGTTGTTTTCTTACCCTGCAAAGATAAAATAAATATCTAAGAACTCAAATCCTTAAATCTATTTTTTTCCTGCTGGATAGGTTTTTATTTTTGTTTAGGTGGAGCCGGCTTTAGCAATCTTTCAATTGTCTCGTTAATTGTTTTTGCGTTTTGGTCATTTGGTTTCATTTCTAATACTTTTTTACCAAATTCAATGGATTTAAATGCATCATCTTTCGACTTATTGGCAATAAACTGTTTGAAGTAATAATAATTCATAAACGAATAAGCTTCACCGCGTACTGCAGCGTTTTCAGTTGCTTTGGCTTCTGTTTTGTCTAGTAGTGCCTGATAAGCAGGTAGTGCTGCTCCGGTTTTGAAGTCAGGATCGCTTTTTTGCAAACTCCTTGCCTTTAGCAGATAGGCTTGAATATAGTCGGGTGACTTTTCAATAATATTTGAAAATTGCGTAGCTGCTTTTTCATATTGACCAATATTGTAATACGCATTGCCTAAATAATAAATATCTGCAATCTTGTAATAACCGGTTTTTATTTTCCGTTCGTAAGCATTGATAGCTTTTGAATAGCTACCAGCTAAATTGTAACTGGCTGCTGCTTGATTAAGGAAATCGTAATTTGCGGTATCAATTGCATAGGCTTTCATATAGTAGTCGCCCGCTATTGAATCTTTTTTGAGTTTGCTCAACGATTTTGCATAATATGCATAGTCGTTAGAACGTACTTTGTCAGCGGGTGCTTTTTTGAAAAATTCATCCAACGCAGCAATTGCCTGATCGGGTTTTCCTGTTTCGCAATTTGCATAGCCCAATGCACGGTATAGCCCAATATTAGTGTGTTTGCTGTTAATCAAATCCTGAGCCTGATTTCCGGCTTCGGTGTAATCTTTAAGCGAAAACAGTGTGTTGATATATTGCATTTGGGCATCAAAGTTGCCTGTGGAGAGTTCCAAAAACCGTTTGAAATTAGTTTTTGCATCTGCCTGATTTCCTGTTTGAGCATATAAGAAACCCAGTTCTTTGTATGCGGGAGCATAATTAGCTTCAATTGCTACTACATCTTTGTAAGCCTTAAGCGCAGAATCGTAGTTTTTGGCACGTTTCCACAACTGACCGATTTTTAATTGTGCAGCTGCAGACTTAGGATTGAGTTTTGCGGCTGTATTATAATTTCTGATAGCGCTTGAGCCATCGTTGAGAAGATAGATGTAAGCATCACCTTCTACAAGATAGATTTCAAAATCTTTTGGATTCAGTTTTTCTGCCATACGCAATGCGGTAAAGATAGCCGCAGTATCGTTGGTGTTGCTCTTTACATAAGCATCCGCAAGTTTAATATACGCTGTAGCTTGTATCTCTTTCGGCGTTTTTAGCTTGTTTTGTTTGTTCGGGAGCAAATTTCTTGCCTGATCAAATAAACTTTGAGCCCTGGCCATGTCTTTTTGAAACAAAGCTACTTCACCCAATCCGATAAAATTCAAAGGATTTGCAGCTTCGGCTGTTTTTCCTTTTTCAAATTGAATTGCAGCATCAGATGCCATCTTTTTCACTGTAGATGACAACGAATCTGACATATATTGACGGATGTAAAGATCGCCGTAATAAAAGAAATTCGTGCCATTTTGGGGTTGTTGCGAAATAAGGCCCTGAAATGCTTTGTCGGCATTTTCAAATTGTTCGCTTTGTGTGAGTCGAATCGCATCTTGTAAGGTTTGAGCTGCCAATGTTCCATAAGAGAAAATTGAAGCAACAATAGCCACCAAAATGATAGTTGTTTTTGTTTTAGTTCTCATAAATATATGTGTTAACGGTTACTATTTTTTAAATTCCATGATGCGTATTGGAGCTTGTGCCGGTACCATCCCCGAACGTAAAATTATTGTTTGACCCTTTTCGCCTGCAATAAATGAGGAGAGTCCTGCACCCAAACCGGAGTATGACTGACGGTCGATGAAATATATTTGTCGGGTGAAAGGATAGCTTCCGTCAACAATATATGCCTGATAGGGTTGGTAGAACTCTTCGCTTCCGGTATTACTGCCTTCTACGGTTGAGATACCGGCCACTTTTATGCGTGTTAAGAAGTTGTGTGAGATGGAATCGGCTGGATCACTAATCCAGTTCACGCTCAAAATACCAATCGCATTCTTGTTTTTTTCCACATATTTGATAATCTCTTCGTTCGACTTGGTAGCGCTGAATGTTGAAGGAAAATCGGTGAGCTTGAATTTATCTTTGAAATAACTGATATTTGCGGAGCCATTTCTGTCAAAAACCATTTGCAATGCACCCAAACCTGCCTTTGGATCAATTTGATTCCAGGTTTTGATTTTGCCCAAAAAGATGTCACGCACCTGATCATAATATAAATTGGAATGCTTATTGTCTTTGTTGAGAACAAATGCGATGGCATCGTGTGCCAATAGGGTAGTGCGGGCATTGAACGACTTTGATTGCAATTCATCCATTTGCCCTTTTGTCAGCTGCCGGCTTACCACCATTGTCTCAATAGAATCTTTCATAAAGAGCTTTATGATGTTCGACTCGGAATCGATAAGCGTGTCAATCTTCGAATCTTTGTAGAAATACATAAACAAATCGAGTTGTGCAGCCATCAGAAGCCGATATGAATCGTCGATACCGACTTTGATATGTCCTGAGGTAGGTGTATCAAGAACTTTCTGCTTACCTCCCTGGTTGCAAGAAGTAAGCGATAATGCGCATACAATAAGAATAACCAGCGCGCATTGGGTGTAGGTTGAGATTTTGGTAAGCATATATGTTGGGAATTAATAGTATTTACGAGAGTCTAAAAGCCTTATTGTTGTACTTCCTTTTCTTCTTGCGTGTTTTTGGGCTTTTTCTTAAACAAACGAGCTAATCGGTAACTGCCATAAAGCAAGAAAAAAACAGCTCCGAGTATTCTAATCTCTTTTTGCAATGCATCGTCAAAAAAATGGGTGAATAACATACTAAAGCCCAAAGAAAAATAGACTAAAATGACGACTATCGAGATGTATTTTCCAAAATCCTGCATAAATTTTTTAAGATAATTAGTTGTCCGGTTTACTTTTGATTCTATTGCTCCCCTTTTAATTTCAATCTAAAAGAATAGTTGTTCTAATTGCACTTTCCTTTTACTAAAATGGATAGTTATACAAAAATACTATTTTTTTCACCGTTTGTTGCTGTTTTTATTTTATTTCTATTTTTTTTCAAAAAAAGAACAATCTTGTTTTATATAACATGCACAGGAACAATGATTTCCATACCTTTGCGCAAAGCAGCCTCGTTTTGAGCTAATAAATGATGGTGTCGTTCGGGAAGCGATTTCTTAAGTCCCAACAGCACATCTTCTATTTTTACTATAGGTCTCACTTTGAGTAATCCACCCAAAATAAACATATTAAAAGTCTTTGCCATATTAAGCTCTATAGAGGTTTCAAGTGCATCAATGCGATAAATGTTAATATCCTTGCGTTTAGGATGGCTTACAAAACCATGACCGTCGTAAATTAATGTGCCGCCGGGTTTGATGCGCGACTCAAACTTGTCGAGCGACGGTTGATTGAGAATGATGGCGGTGTCGAAACTGTTCAGAATCGGCGAACTGATGCGCTCATCGCTCAATATAACGGTTACGTTGGCAGTGCCGCCGCGTTGTTCGGGGCCATACGAAGGCATCCATGATACTTCTTTGCCCTGCATTAAACCGGAGTAGGCCAATATTTTGCCCATCGACAACACGCCCTGTCCTCCAAATCCAGCTATGATGATTTCTTCTTTCATGTGTTTATTTTAATTTCAAGATTTCAAGATTTCAAAATATCTCGATTTCACTCGGTATTTTACTGTCAAATAGTCTAAAATCTTGGTTCTTTTGTCTTTGCCCTGCTTTATCGGTCTTTAATATCTCCTAACGGATACATGGGGAACATGTGTTCTACCATCCATTTGTTCGATTCGTGCGGAGTCATTTTCCAGCCTGAACTACAGGTTGATACTACCTCTACAATGGATGTTCCCTTGTTGGCCATGGAATTTTCGAGTGCTTTGCGGATAGCTTTTTTAGCACGCACGGTCGATGCCGGTGTATGCACCGCCTGACGGGTCACATAACAGGTGCCGTCAAGTATTGCCAGCATATCCGAAATTTTCAACGGGTATCCTTCCATGCTTACATCGCGTCCATTGGGACAAGTAGATGTGGGCATACCTTCAAGTGTAGTAGGAGCCATTTGTCCGCCGGTCATGCCGTAAATACCGTTGTTGATAAAGAAAATAGCAATATTTTCGCCACGGTTGCAGGCGTGAATGGTTTCGGCAGTGCCGATAGCTGCAAGGTCGCCATCGCCCTGATAGGTAAACACGCAGCTGTCGGGTTGCAGGCGTTTCACCGCAGTGGCCAACGCCGGAGCACGTCCGTGAGCCGCTTCTTGCCAGTCAATGTCAATATAATTGTATGCAAATACGGCGCAACCAACCGGAGCAATGCCTACTGTTATTTCGGCAATGTTCATCTCTTCGATTACCTCGGCAATGAGTTTGTGCACCACTCCGTGGCTACATCCCGGGCAGTAGTGCATGGGTACATCGGTCAGCAGTGATGTTTTGCCGGATATTTTATTTTTGGGTTTTATTATTTCTTCAAGTGTCATATTCGTATCATTTTTAATAGTGAAAAGGGCGTTTAGTCAATGATTAATCAACCGATTAATTTTTCTTTCAATACCTTTACTACTTCTTCGGGTGTGGGAACCATTCCGCCCAGACGTCCGTAAAATTCTACAGGTACTTTGCCGTTGACTGACAAACGTACATCTTCCACCATCTGCCCGGCATTCATTTCAACCGAAATCATGCCTTTTACTTTTTTGGCGTATCCGGCAAGCGCATCCACAGGGAAAGGATAGAGAGTGATGGGGCGCAACAGTCCTGCTTTGATACCTTCGGCACGCAGTAGTTCTACTGTTTTCTGGCAAATACGGGCACACGATCCAAAAGCCACAATCAGGTAATCTGCATCTTCACACAGATATTCCTCAAAGCGCACTTCGTTTTTTTCTACTTCTCTGTATTTATCTTGCAGACGAATATTGATTTTTTCCATCTCTTCCGAACGGAGTTCGAGCGAGGTAATCACGTTTTGGTGACCGCGTCCCTGTTTTCCGGTGGTAGCCCATGGGTACCTTGTACGAATCTCTTCGTTGGTGAGGCGTGGTTGATAGTCGGGCAACTGCACCTTTTCCATCATCTGCCCGATAATACCGTCGGTGAGCACCATCACCGGATTGCGGTACTTAAAGGCAATTTCGAAAGCCAGCACGGTGTGGTCGGCCATTTCCTGCACCGAAGCGGGTGCCAGTGTAATAAGCTTATAGTCGCCGTGACCACCGCCTTTTACGGTCTGAAAGTAGTCGGCCTGACTTGGTTGAATGGTGCCCAGTCCGGGTCCTCCACGCGATACGTTGACAACCACACAGGGCAGTTCGGCTCCTGCAATGTAGGACAATCCTTCTTGCATAAGGCTTATGCCGGGGCTTGAGGATGAAGTCATGACGTGTTTGCCACATCCGGCACCGCCATATACCATATTGATGGATGATGTTTCGCTTTCGGCCTGAAGTACCACCATTCCGGTAGTTTTCCAGGGTTCGAGTGCCATCAGTGTTTCTAATATTTCCGATTGGGGAGTGATAGGATAACCGAAATAACCATCGCAACCGCAACGAATTGCAGCTTCGGCAATGGCCTCGTTTCCTTTCATTAATTTTATTTCTTCCATGTGAATGATCAGTTTTTTACTCTGTAAACAGTGATACATGCATCGGGACATACGTAGGCGCACGAAGCACAGCCTGTGCAGGCTTCCACATTGTCCATAAAAGCGTAATGATAGCCCTTTGAATTTGCATCTTGATTCATGCTCAACACTTTAGATGGGCATGCTTCTTTACACAACTGGCAACCTTTGCATCGTTCGACATCGATTACCACGGCTCCTCTGTTTTTAGCCATATTCTGTTATTTTACAAATGTAGGTTTGTTACTGTTGTTAACCGTCCGAAACAAACGACAATCGTTTGACAGATAAAATCATAGCATTTTAGTCTTATTACTATGAGTTTCACGACTTTTCGTATTTTAACACACGAATAGCGTTGTTTTAAAGTTCGTTTCGGGGCGCAAATATACCATAAGTTTTGCACTAACCATACCCGCGAAGGGTTAAAAAGGTTGAATAGTATTACAGAAAAGTTTCGTTTGCAACTATTGCTTCTGCTCAAAAAGGTATGAATGGCGAAAATAGGAGGCTTGAGATGTGATTGGATGTCACGGGATGAATGAATATTGGTTCCATTTTTTGTGGAAATGCGGGTCGATAATAGCCCTAAAGAAGAGTTATCGGAATATTATAAGTGTATTTCGTACACTTTTGTCATTATTGCGTATAATATTGATATATAGCAAAATAAACCATTTTTGAGAAAACGAAGGAAAGTTAAATATCGCCCCGAACAGCAAATTTACTACAAAATATTTGCAAAACATGTTGTACAACATATAAATTTGCATTGTCATTAAGAGAAAGTGTAGTAATGACAGATCTAATACAAAGCATACCAAATGAAATCACATGGGTAGACTTTGTATTTTTTTTTAGGTGTTAGTTTCATTTAATTTTTTAGGTTATGAAAAAGATTATGTTAGTGTTAGTAGTGTTGGTTGCAGCAGCAACTTCAACGTATGCAATTAATCCGGTAGAAAGCAGTGTATTTTATACATTCAATAACGAACCGGTATTCAATCGTTTGATGCGATATATTAATGCAGATGAGGATCAGTCCGACAATCTGAAATATATTGTAGAGGCAACAGAAAGCCGTATGAGAGCGGCTACAAAGAGTGGTAATGATGCAGCTTTCGACAAAGCTGTGAACTTCAACCTGGCGAATGCGAAAAATATCCTTTCTCATTCACAGTACATCAAGTATTTGTCCATGATTAATTTAACTCTCTCAAACAGATCCAATGAAGCATTGCTCAGCGAAAAGTAAGAAACCGAATTCTATCACATAAAGAAAGGGTGTCCTCAAGTAAGGTCACCCTTTTTTTATTACATCTACCTTTTCTATTCACCTTTTCCAAAGTTTAGAACTTTGGAAAAGTTAGATAGGTAGGTAGTTAGAAAGAAAGATAGATTGTTTAGCGAGTGCTCTTGCTATACTTCGCCTCCGATTCGGCCACCATCGGCAACTCCTCAGCCGCACTCTCCAAGTCCCCTTTAGGGGATTTAGGGGTGGGGTTGGTGGCAGATTTAGAGGCGAATTCAGGTGCGGGGTTGGTGGCATTTGTGGTGAGCGGTGTCAGCATGTGGGTTGGTGAGCGAAGTCGACCCCCCACTTTCGCTATGCGTTCTTTTATTTTCCCCTCAAAGATTTCAATCAGTTCCTTATTGGCATTCACCAACGCTTGCCCCTTCTCAAGGTTAGCTACAATTTCATGTTGAATCTCAAGAGTTGGAATGGCAATAGCTAATTCTTTAATCATTTTCGCATTAAGATTGCTTTGATTACCACCTCTTGATTCACTTATATTTCTAAGGTGCTCATACAAACCTTGAGGTTGATAAAATAAGAATAGAGAATCAATAACTTTATTATTTGGGGATATTGCAGCTACAGCTTGGTTTATAGCAGCTTCAATTTTTAAAACTGCCACTCTTCCTCTTGTAACACCTTGACCATACATTGCCATTAAAATTGTTCCAGGGGGAATTAACCTTGTCGAAGAATCGCCAACCGACTTCTTCTAAAAGCTGATTGATTTTTATGCGGGCATGTGCTTCGTTTTGTAACATTCAAACAAATGGGCTTTTCGATTTTTTCTTCTTAGGTCTGTTGTCTATCCTTAGAACCTGAATTCAGGATAAGTTATCTCTTTCTTTGGCGTTCCACTATCTAAATTGCCGTCCCTTTCAAGGGACGGATAATAATGACAAATACAGAAGCGGCTTCAGCCAAATATTTAATTAATTTGTTTGGCTAAAGTCAACTATAGGGAGCTATCTCCACCCACCCCTTAAAAGGGACGGCAATTTATAAATCTGACAATCAGAATATTCAATATTTTCTTATCCCGAACTCAGGTTTAGATATTCCCAATAAATTTGGTGGAATAAGTAAACCTCTATTACGTGACAAAATAGAATAATCCATTCTGCAAAACTGTATAGATTCGCAGTGTGTATCATTCTTATCCTCTTTCAGCTCCAAAGGTCATTAATTTATTTTTAACCACCAACTATTTAGTCAATTATTTTAACGGAGATGTTGTTTTGTTTCTAAGGAAAGGCCTTTTGGGGAGAGCAAATTAAGGAAGGAAAAATCTATCAAAATATGCAAACGTGCACAATGTCATTTTGTAAGCAAAATACTTCGTTTATGTACAATCTGTCATTCGGCTCACCTACAGTGCAACCTCAGAGTAGCCTCAGAGTAACCTCAGGTATGTTAAAATTGACAGAGTGGTATATATATGCCGATTTTCATGACAAAATGATATTTGTCATGGAGGTGAAAAAGATGCTTCAGAAGGGGGAAGGTTGGTGCTATAACTCGCTTCGGGGAAAGCATACAGCCACTATAATGCACAAAGATAGCACATTATTCTGTGTTTTGCAATAATGAAGCGGGCATTTTTAGTGATTATGCATTTAAAATTTGGGAAGCAAAAAGAGAAAAAAATATCGTACCTACAGCACTCAAACTTCAAATTCAATATTTATATACTACAAACATACCATCCCGATGGGATTTTAATGCCGGAGGCATGATATGTGTATAGTAACAAAGCGGCTATAACCAGAGAAGTTCCGTAGGAACGACATTTCTTGTTGAAATCACTGAACAGGCATACGGCTGACAAAATAGAGCCAAGACTCTGTCTTGGCTCTATTTTGAACATTCTATTTCTTCACTAAATCCATGCCGCATTTTGGGCATTTCCCCGGATGGTCTTGTACCACATCGGTATCCATCGGACAGGTGTACGTCACTTTGGCCGTAACCGGAGCCACAGGTTTTGCTTCACTTTTTTGAGCCGGTTTGTTACATGCCGTAAATGCCATTACAGTGGCAATTGCCATCAAGGCAAACATTGTTTTTGTCTTCATAATTGTGTCGTATTAATTAATTAAATAGGTATAGGCGCTTAGATCGCCCTAATATATGATATTGAAATTCAAATTATAACTCCGAAGGAGTTACCTGTGAATAACCCCCAGTGAAGTGAAACGAAACTGGGGGAAATGAATCAGTCAAACTCAACAACCCTGTAGGGGTTGAACCTTAGTGAATTGTGATATTGAACCCTTACAGTGTTTTTGATTTCAACTAACAATATGTCTTTTATGCATATATTTGAGCAAAAATAAACAAATTAAGATCCATATAATCAATAATATAAATAGGGCGGTCTACTCACTATACCATTGATTGAAAAATTGAGTTGTATGCTGATTAGATTTCTTTCTTCACCAAATCCATGCCACATTTCGGACATTTGCCGGGATGGTCTTGTATTACCTCGGCATCTTCTTTCATGGGGCACACATATACCACTTTGTGATGTGTTGCTGCCTTTACAGAGGCTGGTTTTGGCGTAACAGGCACTGCTTCGGGGCGATTCATCATGCTGTTTTTCCCTGCAAGCTGCGCAGCTGCATCCACGCTGAATACGCCATTGGTGACAATCTCTTCACCCTCTTTCAGACCGGAACTTACCACAATGCTTTCGCCCAAATCGGCTCCGGTCACTATCTCCCTCATTTCGAACGATGGTGTTGCCGTATTTGGCAATTTCACATATACTACCGACCGTTTGCCTGTCCATAGCAATGCCGAGCGGGGAATTACCAGACTCTCCTTTGTGCTTCCCAACGGTGCTTTGAGCATACCCGTGGCAAACATGCCGGGCTTGAATTCCCGCCCGCTGTTGTTAAGCTCCACCCTAACCTTTACAGCCCGAGATTTATTATCTACAGTGGGTGCAATAAACGAAACCCGTCCCGAAAACTCTTTCCCGGGCAACGACTGCATGGTGAAATCGACCTTGTCGCCCTGTTTTATCCATGCCAGGTCACTCTCATACACATCAAACAACACCCATAACCGTGAAAGGTCGGTGACTTCGTACAGCGCAGCACCCTGCGACACATAATCACCCTGATTGACTAACTTTTTGGTGATTACTCCTGCGAGGGTCGATTTTACATCAAACTCTGTAATAGGACGTTCGCTGTTTTCTACCGAAGCAATCTGTTTGGGTGTCAGTTTCCATTGGCGAAGCTTTTCGCGTGCTGCCTCCAGTACTCCGGGCACAGCGTTGTTTAGTTTCTTTGCTTCAATAAGTTCCTGTTGTGCCTGCACCAGTTGAGGGGAATAAATCACGGCAATGGTTTGCCCCTGAGTGACCACATCGCCTGTAAAGTTGACCAACAATCTATCCACACGTCCCGGAAGATGTGCCGGTAGCACGGTAACCGACCGCTCATCGGTTTCCACCCGCCCAAACAGGCGAATCTCCTTTACGGGTGTTGTGCGTTTAATTACAGATGTTTGCACGTTGGCCAACTGCATGGCATCGGGCGACAATTCAATGGCAGTAGTGCTTTGTGTGTCGTTTGTCTGTTGCAGCGGAATTAAATCCATGCCGCAAAGCGGACATTTGCCTGGATGGTCTTGACGAATTTGCGGATGCATGGAGCAAGTCCACACGGTAGTTTTTGCCTGCTTTTCTATGGATTGTGCTGTCTTAGAACCGGATGATTTGGCAAAAAAGAGCCATCCGGCACCCAGTCCCACCACAAAGATGAGCGTCCATTGGATATATTTATTTTTCATCATAGAATTGTATTTTTATTTCGATAACAATTTTTGCAAGCGTGCAATGGCAATTTGTTTATCCGTTTCAGCCTGTAAGTAGTCGAGACGGTAGTCGAGTAATTGTTTTTGTGTCCATAGCAGCTCGTCGAATCCGCCTCCTGTGGTGGAATATTGTACACGCTGAAGGGCAAAGCTTTGCCGGAGTAATTCAGCATTTTGTGTGGCCAATCGCAATGTGCGTTCAGCCTCATCAATTGCCAGTTGTGTGTCGGTAAACTCCATGAAAAGCATGTTCTGCGTGTTGGTCAGATTGTCGCTTGCCGCACTTTCGAGCAGTTGCGCCTCTTTCACTGCAGCCGTGTATTTCTTTCTGTAAATAGGCAGTTTGACCGAAAGCATCGGCATCACCATGTCTTTGCCATTCATCGCAGAGGTGCTCATTTCGCTTTTGCCTACCACCGTGTAATTCAGACCAATGCCCACCATTGGATAGCCCATTTTCCGGTTCATTGCCTGGCGGCTCTGGTAAGCGGCAATGTCGGCTTTCGACATACCCATCATCGGATTGTTCTGCTTAATGCTGTCGAACAACGCAATGCACTGGTAGTCAATTTCGGGCAACAACAGTTTATCAGGCAACGTTACCGGCGTTTCGGCAGTTCTATTGATCAAAAGATTGAACTGAACAGCCATTACTGCCCGTCGTTTTTTCATTGAAACAATAGAATTCTCAAACGATGCAGTTTCAACCCGTAGTTTCAACAGATCGGTCAATGCTGAACCTGTTGTGCTCATCGAAGGAGTTCCAGCCATGGATGCGTTTGACGGTTTTTCCTCTCCGCCGGATGAATTGCTTCCCATGGAACCTCCTTTTTTTGCACTTCCCGCACTCATTGTTGCTTCACTGCTTGAGGCAACCACAACACCCTGATTGGCTATTTTCATCTTAGCCAGCAACGATTGTTCAATGCTTTTCAATAGGGTCAATGTGGAATCGTTTACCGCCAGTTGCCTGTCAATGAGATGCAACTGAAAATAACTCTTCCTTACGTTGAAAAACAACTCATCGCGCTCTGCCCGAAATGACTCAAAATCGGATTTAGCCATTTGTGTAGCCTCATTTTTGGCCGCTTTCAGCGTTCCCCACCATGGAAACATCTGCATCAACTGAATCTGTGCCCGCTGTTTTCCGCCCAAAATCTCCATCGGTTCAATAAAATAACCGAATGAGAGGTCAGGATCGGGTAGGGAGCCAACCTGCGGCACCTTTTGCAGCGAAGCCAGATACTTTGTGTATTTTGCTTTTAGCGCAGGGTTATTTTTAGCGGCTTCTTTCAGCGAAGCATCCAGATTTTCCTCTGCTCTGCCTGTTGCAATTGCAAAAAGTGCAATCAGGAAAAATATCATTAGCTTTCTCATTGTGGTACAATTTTTTTGATAGAATGTTCTCGCCAGGTAGCTTGTAAAACCGGCACCACATACATGGTCATCAGTTGAATGACCATACCGCCGAATGTAGGGATAGCCATTGGTACCATAATATCGGCGCCTTTTCCGGTAGAAGTCAGCACCGGAAGCAGGGCAATGATAGCCACGGCAGCCGTCATCATGGCAGGACGCACCCGCTTTTTACCGGCTTCTACTACCGCCTCGCGCACGGCAAGCACCGTGTCGGGTTTCCGTTCTTCAAATACCTGATGAATATAGGTTCCCATGATTACTCCATCGTTGGTGGCTAATCCGAAAAGGGCAATAAACCCGACCCACACAGCCACACTCAGATTGATGGGGTGCATCTGAAACAGGTCGCGCATATTTACTCCTGCCACGGCAAAGTTCAGAAACCAATCCTGACCGTAAAGCCAGAGCAGAATAAAGCCTCCGGCAAAAGCTACAAAGACACCCGAAAAGTGAATTAACGAAGCCGTTACTGTTTTGAACTGGAAATACAACACCAGAAATATGAGCAATAAACTAATGGGAATTACAATTGCCAATCGCTTGGTGGCACGTACCTCCTGCTCATAATTTCCTGCAAATTGATACGTTACACCTTTGTCTAACTTTAGCTCTCCCGATTTGATTTTTGCTTTCAGGTAATCATCTGCCTGATTGACCACATCCACCTCCGCAAAGTCGGCTTTTTTGTCGAATGTGACGTAGCCGGTGAGAAATGTATTCTCGCTACGAATCATTTGCGGCCCGTTGGAGTATTCAATTTTTGCCAGCTCACCCAGCGGAACTTCGGCGCCGTCAGTCATGGCTGGAATCAGAATGGTTTTCAAATCATCGGGCGTCGCGCGTAACTCACGGGCATAACGCACCCGCACAGGAAAGCGTTCGCGGCCTTCTACGGTTTGTGTAAGGCTCATGCCTCCCACTGCCGACTGTATCACATCCTGCACATCTTTCACACTTAGTCCGTATCGGGCAATGGCATCGCGGTCAATATTAATCAACAAATAGGGCGCTGCCACACCACGTTCGGCAAACACAGAGGCCGCCTCTACCGATGGAATTTTTTTGAGTTGCTGCTCAATGGCGATGCCCGCTTTTTCGATAGTCTCTAAATCAGGGCCATACACCTTGATGCCCATTGGTGCCCTCATTCCTGTTGAAAGCATCACCAGGCGGGTTTCAATTGGCTGTAATTTAGGCGCGGAAGTGAGCCCCGGAATTTGGGTCACCTTCACAATCTCTTGCCAGATATCATCCGGTTTATGAATCTCCGGTCGCCATTGACGAAAATAATCGCCGTGTGCATCCGCAATCAACAATGCCGTATCAATTTTCACAAAATTCTGTTTATTAGGATTGTACGTGGAATTATTTTTCAACAAATACGCTCCTGAAAAATTGGTCTTGAAACGTTTTCGGTGTCCGTCTTTATCCAACACATATTCAGGTTTGTAGTTGATTACATTTTCAAACATCTGAATATTAGCGGGGTCAAGAGCCGAGTTGGCGCGTCCCCATTTGCCCACCGCCAGTTCCACTTCAGGAATAGACGACAGGCGTTGGTCAAGCATTTTTTCGTATTCAATGTTACGCTCCACGCCTGCATGTGGCATACTGGTGGGCATTAGTAAGTATGAACCCTCGTTGAGCGAGGGCATAAACTCTTTTCCGATGCCGGGGAAAATGGCTGAAGGTGTCTTCCACAGCGCGCTTTGCCGAATGTTCCATCCTGTTTTTTCAATACCTGTGGCTACAAAACCGAACAAGATATTAAATCCAAGCCAAATCAAGATACCGAACAATAATGTAGCAGCAGGAATGGACAGAAATTTCACTTTGTTTGCCAGACACCAACGTAATACGGGTTCATAATAACGTACCATTAACGAAAGCAGTGTCAGCACAACCCCCACTATCAATACAATAAAAATGAAGTTAATCACAAAATGGTTCTGTGCTCCCAGCGGCAACCACTCTTCGGTGAGATAATAAAGCGCAAACAGAATGGCGATGCCCAAATTGATATATTCAGGATAGCGGTGGTGTTTCTCCGGCCATCTGTCGCGGAACCAGTTGTTAACTCCAATGAGTGATAATGCCAAAGCTGTCCATACGCCCCAAAATATCGCCAAAAAGATTCCGGCGGCAATAAGAAGTCCATTTCCGATCCGTTTTCCCTTTTGAGTGTCGAGGCGTAATGCAAAAATCCATTTTGCCAATGTGGGCAACACTATTAGTCCTAAGAGCATAGAGGCCAGCAAAGCAAAAGTCTTAGTAAACGCCAACGGACGGAAGAGTTTTCCTTCGGCAGCTTCCATAGCAAATACAGGTAAAAAACTGATAATGGTAGTGAGCAGCGCCGTGATAATTGCCGGAGCCACTTCGCTTGTTGCTTTGAGAATCAGCTCATCATATTTATCTTTTGGCAAGTTGCGATTTTCAGGCAGTTCCAAATGTCGCAAAATATTCTCCACGAATACAATACCTATATCCACCATTACACCAATGGCAATGGCAATACCCGACAGTGCCACGATGTTGGCATCGATCCCCACAATGCGCATCACGATAAAGGTCATCAGCACCGCCACCGGTAGCAATCCCGAAATGATAATGGAGGCTCGTAGGTTGGTAAGCAGCACAATAATGACGATGATGCAAATCAGAATTTCGTGTGTGAGAGCCGTTTCCAGCGTGCCGATGGTTTCGCGAATCAATCCTGTGCGGTCGTAGAAGGGTACTACTGTTACCTTGCTCACAGTGCCGTCGGCCAGTGTTTTGGAGGGCAAACCCGGTTCTATTTCGGCAATCTTCTTTTTCACGTTATTGATTACCTCCATCGGATTCGACTTGTAGCGAGCCACCACCACACCGCCTACTGCCTCAATGCCGTTTTTGTCCAATCCACCGCGGCGTGTAGCCGGTCCAAACGATACACGGCCTATCTGCTTGATAGTGATGGGAATATTGTCGTCGCTCACAGCTACTACCGCCTTTTCCACATCAGCCAGCGATTTGATATACCCCAATCCGCGCACCACATACTCCGCCTGATTGAGTTCCATCGTTTCGGCTCCAATGTCAATATTGGCATTTTGCACAGCCTTCATCACATCCATCACCGTCACGCCGTATGTTTTCAACGCTTCGGGATCAAGGTCAATCTGGTACTCTTTGACAAAGCCACCGATACTTGCCACTTCGGAAACACCTTCGGCGGACGCAAGAGAATATTTGACGTAATAATCCTGAAGCGTGCGCAATTCCTGTGGATCCCATCCACCTGCGGATTTACCTGTAGCTGGATTTCGCCCTTCGAGTGTAAACCAATATACCTGTCCCAAGGCCGTGGCATCGGGTCCTAAACCAGGTTTTACCTCAGGCGGCAATGTTCCCGGCGGCAATGAACTCAGTTTTTCAAGTACCCGCGACCGGCTCCAGTAAAACTCCACATTATCCTTGAAAATGATGTAGATGAACGACATGCCGAACATGGAGGTACTTCGGATTGTTTTCACGCCTGGAATGCCGAGCAAAGCCGTAGTCAACGGATAGGTGATTTGGTCTTGAATGTCTTTTGGGGAACGACCCATCCATTCGGTGGCAACAATCTGCTGATTCTCACCGTAATCAGGAATGGCATCTACCGGTACCGGATCACGGGGCAAAAACGAGATGTTCCAATCGAATGGAGCAGTCGAGATTCCCCACACGATGAAAACAAGCAATAGAATGCTTGTAATCATCTTATTGTGAAGGAATAATTTTATAATGCGATTAATCATGCGGTTGATTTACAAAATAGAGGGTTATTTTGTTCTTTCGTATTTGCAGCAACCGGGTAGTGCATTATATACTTTCGCATCTGCTTTGTATTTCTCGGTATCATGACCTACGGCAGCAAGTGCTTTACTGATTTTGTCAACATCGGTTTTGGTATTGTCGAATGTAACTTTCAGCAATTTTGTGGATTCACTCCATGATGCGGTAGCAGCACCGGCCACTTTGGCTGTTTTTTCGATGCGTGCTTTACACGATTCGCAATTTCCCCACACTTTGAAAGTGGATGTTTGCACTGGAGTTTGAGCATTAAGTTGAGCGGTGAAGGCCACAATAATGGCTACTATGATATATTTAATTGATTGCATGTGAATGTTATTTTTGAACCAAGAGACAAGACATTAGAACCAGGATAAGTCTAGGCACGAATGGTTGAATCGGGAATTCGGTAAATTAATTGATAGAATGAAGAATTGCTTCAACGTAATACACGTGAAGACACAACGAAGTTAACAGGGACAAATAGAACCGGATTTATCTTAAAATCAAATCAATAGGACGCATTTCAGGCTAAGCAGATGCCTTGAAGAGAAGATTGGAGGTGGATAAACCTGTGGAGCAATTGCCGGAGTGGCATTGACCAACATATCAGTATATGCGTTGTAAGTGAGCACAGCTTCCCATGTAAAATCGGGAGTGGTAGAGATTTTTGCCACCTGATCATTGAGGTCAATTTGCAGACGGGTCACTTTGCAGCAATCTTTTTTTGTCGCATGATTGCAACTCATCACCGGTTTGACGGGAACCGGTTCTGAAGCACAGCAATCATCTCCTTTTGCCGATGTGTCGGAAGTGGGAGCTGTTGCTATCGGTTGAGATAGCTCTTTTGCAATTTCGGCAATTCCTTTTGCACTACATTCGTGGCAACAGTAGTGAATGTAGTTGACACCGCTACCTACCAGAAAAATAAGGGAGGCTAAAAGTGCAATGGCAATATGTCGGAAATTTTGCTTCATTTCGTGCAAAGATACATTCCAATGAAGGTTATAAGATAACTTTGACTCAATTTTAATGTTTTTTCAGTCAAAGTGAGTGAGTTTTGGCAATAAAAAAAGCCGCTCTTGGCGGCTTCAGTTATTCTTCCAATCGTTTCAGATCGTAATACATGATGCGGGCGTCGGAATCCACGTCATCGTTGGTGATGTAGTAAAATCCGTTTTTCTCATAAAATGGCAACGATTCTTTGATACCTTCTACAGTAATAAAACGGCAACCTGTAAAGCGGTTGGTCATCAGCCATTTCTTTACAAAATCGACCACAGATGTGCCCACTTCTTGTCTTTGGTAATATTTGGAAACACCCAATTGGACAATTTTTACAGCGGGGTAGCTGATATATTTTTTCCCAATAGGAAGATATTCGAAAAAGTATTTTTTCCAACGTCCGGTAATAGGGGTAGATTCCAAAGTAATCCGGTCGTTGGTGAGAACTACAAAAGCAATTGTTTGGTCGGCGTTTTCAATAAGATAAGTCACTGAAAGGAGTTGCTTATCATACGATTTAGCGCCATCAAATAAATATGCATTTACGTCCTCGCGACCGCAATCGAAGGGTTTCAGTGGTAAATCCTGAGTAAGCCGGATTAATTTGCACGTGGAAAAATCCATAGATTATCTGAAATTTGAAATAGCAGTTAAAGTAGCAAAGTGGTTGAATGTACGCTCTTTTTCAGCGCGACAAGCCTTATTTGCATCAGCTTCTTTCATTTCGTTGATAAAATTAATCGCATCAATCCCTTTCAAAACGGGAGTTTCTTTGTTTGGTTTGGTCATACGTTGGTTAGATGAAAAAAAGACGGACAAAATTACATCAAATTGTTTACAATGGTATGAATGCCGAAAAAAAAATGAATGGTATTCAATGAAAAAACATTAACCAAACACAATCAGACTAAAATTTGGTGATAGATGAATGAATAATGTTTAAAAAACTCAAATATTTGGCAGGAATTGTTGATAAACTACGCTTGATTTGAGCCGGAAAGGTATGTTTGATAACTTCTTTTAATGTTTATTTAATGTGGAAATTGCTCTCCGGAGGTATATTTTGGGCGCAGGTTTCTCTTCATGCTACTATTACATTGTGTAATTCTCCCTTGCTTTTTTGTACCTTTGCATCTTACAACATTACATTTATGTCCAACAAAGGAAATATCATTATACAAGGTGCGCGGGTCAATAATCTGAAAAATATCAATGTAGAAATTCCCAGAAATAAACTGGTGGTTATCACCGGTTTGTCCGGTTCTGGGAAATCATCGTTGGCGTTCGATACACTTTATGCCGAAGGGCAACGTCGCTATGTGGAGAGTCTGTCGTCGTATGCACGTCAGTTTTTAGGGCGTATGCACAAACCGGAGGTCGATTTTATTAAAGGATTGCCGCCTGCCATTGCTATTCAGCAAAAAGTAAATACCCGCAATCCGCGTTCAACGGTAGGTACTTCTACCGAAATTTACGAGTACATTAAATTGCTGTATGCCCGCATTGGGAAGACTTTTTCGCCTGTAACAGGAGAGTTGGTCAAAAAACATACGGTGGAAGATGTAGCCGATTACGTAAAGTCGCTGCAGGAAGGTACTCAGGTGGTCGTACTTGCACCGATTGTCCTTCCCGAAGGGCGTACCATGGAGAAACATGTGGAGGTGTTGCAGAAAGAGGGTTTTAATCGTCTGCAAATAGGTTCGGGGTTTTTTCGTATTGCCGATGCAATAAAAGCCGGAGCTTTGAAAGGTGCCGATGAGGTTTTTGTGGTGGTCGACAGGCTTACGGTGTCGAACGATAAAGAGATGATGAGTCGTTTGTTCGATTCGGTGGAGACTGCATTTTTTGAAGGTAAAAACAGTTGTATCATTGAAATACAACATGAAAATAACACAGAGAGACAGCTCTTCTCAAAATCGTTTGAGGCTGATGGTCTGACTTTTGAAGAGCCTTCGGAACAGCTGTTCAGTTTCAACAGTCCGATGGGCGCTTGCCCGCGGTGCGAAGGATTTGGAAAGGTTATCGGCATTGACGAAAATCTGGTAATTCCCAATAAGCAATTGTCGGTGTATGAGGATGCTGTGTTTTGCTGGCGGGGCGAGGTGATGAGCGAATGGAAAAAGCAGGTCATTGCCGGAGCGCGCAGTGGCGGTTTTCCAATTCATCATCCTTATATAAAGCTAACTAAAGAAGAGCGTAAAATGCTTTGGGACGGCTGTGCACATTTTGATGGGATTAATGCATTCTTCCGGTTTTTGGAGGAGAATCAATATAAAATTCAGTATCGGGTAATGCTGGCACGCTATCGCGGACGCACAATTTGCCCGGAGTGCAACGGCACACGACTCAAACAACAGGCACAATGGGTAAAAGTGGGAGGTAAGGCAATTTCGGAGTTGGTAGAGTTGCCGATGGCCGAATTAAAACGCTTTTTCGATAGTCTTAAGTTGACAGAGCAAGAAATACAAATCACCAAGCGATTGTCAGTCGAAATCAATAACCGCATTCAGTTTCTGCTCAATGTGGGCTTAGGTTATCTCACCCTCAATCGTTTGTCTAACAGCCTTTCGGGTGGCGAAAGTCAACGCATTAACCTGGTTACTTCTCTGGGAAGCAGTTTGGTGGGCTCGCTCTATATTCTGGACGAACCGAGTATCGGACTTCACTCACGCGATACCGAGTTATTGGTCAAGGTATTGAAACAATTGCAGGCTTTGGGCAATACAGTGGTGGTGGTGGAGCACGATGAAGATATTATTCGTGCTGCCGATTATATTATTGACATTGGTCCGGGTGCTGGACGCTTGGGTGGCGAAGTGGTACTTGCCACGGCAATGCCGGTAAGTAAAGAGGTGACTGCGAAAGCAACACAATCGCATACCCTTAATTATCTGAATGGAACGGAGAAAATTCCGGTGCCGGCAAAACGGAGAAAATGGAATAATTACATAGAGCTTACCGGGGCTTGCGAGAATAATCTAAAAAACCTTACCGTACGTTTTCCGCTCAATGTGATGACGGTGGTAACGGGCGTGAGTGGTAGCGGTAAATCGTCGCTGGTGCGCGATATTTTTTATCCGGCGCTCAAAAAGTATTATGGCGGAACGGCTGAACATGTGGGTGTGTTTGGTGCGTTGAAAGGAAGCATGCAGCTGGTCAACGACATAGAGTTTGTCGATCAAAACCCTATCGGCAAGTCATCGCGTTCAAATCCGGTAACCTACATGAAGGCGTTTGACGAAATTCGGCGTCTGTTTGCAGAGCAACAATTGGCCAAGCAAATGGGATTCACGGCTTCGCATTTTTCGTTCAACGTAGAAGGTGGCCGTTGTGAAGAGTGCCAGGGCGAAGGTACCATCACTGTGGAGATGCAGTTTATGGCCGACATCACATTGACGTGTGAGCATTGCCACGGTAAGCGGTTCAAGCAAGATGTGCTGGATGTGCTCTACCGTGGAGTCTCTGTATTTGATGTGCTGGAGATGACTGTCAATCAGTCTATTGAATTTTTTGCTGAAGGGAAAGGTTTGACGGAGAAGAAGATTGTGAAAAAGCTAAAACCCCTGCAGGATGTAGGTTTGGGTTATATTAAACTGGGACAATCGTCAAGCACGCTTTCGGGTGGCGAAAGCCAGCGGGTGAAGCTCGCTTCGTTCTTGTCGGAAGAGAAAACTTCGCCCATGCTGTTTGTGTTCGATGAACCGACTACCGGCTTGCATTTTCACGACATCAAAACATTGCTGGCGGCTTTCGATGCCCTGATTGAACGCGGTCACACGGTGATTATCATTGAGCATAATATGGAAGTCATTAAGTGTGCCGACCATATCATTGACCTTGGCCCGGAAAGTGGCGATGCAGGAGGTGAAATTGTATTTGAAGGCACTCCCGAAAAGCTGGCCGAATGTGAACGTTCTTATACGGGAATGTTTTTGAAGAAAGAACTGAAATAATGTGCTAATTAGGATAATAAGTCAATGTACTAACTGACCCCATAAAATGAAAATCCCGGCTTCCTCACAAATCAAAACCATTGATGCGTTTACCATTGCGCATGAGCCGATTAGCTCGGTTGAATTGATGGAGCGTGCTGCGAAAGCGGTGTTTGACTGGTTGTTGGTACATCTGCCATTATATACTCCAGTGAAGGTGTTTGCCGGAAGTGGCAATAACGGCGGCGATGCATTGGTGGTGGCGCGTTTACTTGCTTTGGCAGGTGTTCAGGTGGAGTGTTTTCTGTTCAATTTTGCTCAAAAACTTTCGCCGGATTGCGCTTTTGAGAAGGAAAAATTGGAGAAAAGCGATAGAGTTTCGATTCAGGAAATTACAAACCATGGTTCTTTGCCTCCACTTGAAGCTTCCGATTGGGTAATAGACGGTTTATTCGGCACCGGATTGAATCGGCCTTTGGGAGAGGAGTATCATTCATTAGTTGAGCATGTCAATAATTGCGGTGCAACGATTGTTTCCATCGATATTCCTTCCGGTCTTTTTGGCGAAAATAACCGTGACAACGACCTGAAAAAGTGTATTCAGGCAGATTATACACTCACATTTCAATTTCCAAAACTATCTTTTTTGTTGCCCGAAAATGCGATTGCAGTGGGTGAATGGCAGATTCTAACCATCGGCTTGCATCCTGAGGCCATTGAAGAAACAATAACTCAGAATTATTTTATTGAAATAGAAGAAGTTGCAGCTATATTAAAACCCCGTGCTAAATTTGCACATAAGGGAACTTTTGGTCATGCACTGTTGGTGGGTGGAAGCGAAGGTAAAATGGGTGCAATGGTTTTGTCAGCCAGAGCAGCATTGCATAGTGGGGTAGGATTGCTCTCGGTACACGTGCCACGCAAGGGAAATGATATTTTGCAAATCGCAGTTCCAGAAGCAATAACTCAGCTTGATACTGGAGAACAACATATTTTTCACATACATGTGGATGAAAAAATAAAAGCGATAGCTGTTGGTTGCGGCATGGGTGTTTTGCCCGATACGGCAAAAGCATTTGAACAGTTGTTGAAGGTTGCTCAACGACCTTTAGTGGTGGATGCCGATGGATTGAATTTATTGAGTCAACATCCTGAATGGTTGGCATTATTACCCACTGATACCGTATTGACTCCTCATCCGCTCGAATTTGACAGGTTGGCGGGAAGTTCAACTTCCGGCTACGAACGATTGGCGAAAGCCCGCGAGTTTGCCATTGCACATCGGGTTGTACTGGTGCTCAAAGGTGCTTACACTGCGGTAATTAATCCGCAGGGCGATGCATGGTTCAATAGCTCGGGTAATCCTGGCATGGCAACAGGTGGCAGTGGCGATACGTTGACGGGAATTATACTGGCTCTTTTGGCACAAGGGTATACACCTTTTGATGCAGCACGCCTGGGCGTGTATGTGCACGGATTGGCAGGCGATATTGCCGTGCGCACAATTGCCGAAGAGAGTCTTACGGCTGGTGGCATCATTGAAAAATTGGGTATTGCTTTTAAAGAATTGCATCAGGCAGCCGAATTCTAAAGATAATTCTCTAATTTTGTACTTCTAAAATAAAATTGATAATGAGATACTTTTTGATTATTGCCGCGATGTGTAGTACATCGTTCTTGTTTGCTCAAACTGAGGTTGTGAATAGTCAGGAAAAAGCTAATTTCACGGATAGATTAATTTATAATCTGCCCAAAACAGTGTTGATGGTTGAGGTGGAAGCGGTGAAAACCGTGAAACAGGTTGGCCCTTATTTTCGTTATTCGGAGCGTTATTTGGGTACCAAAGAGGTGATAACGGAAAACAGCACTACTTGGTCGGTACGATCGGTTAAAGTGACCTCTAAGGCCATACCCGATCCGGCCAATCGCTACATTATTAAGGCCGATCCGGCTTCGGCTGCTTCGTTTACCACGCTTACGCCCGAAGGCATATTGTATGGGGTAAATGTGGCTGCTCCAGAGTCGAAGGCTGCCTCTAAGCTGGTTGCTATTCCGGCTGAAACTCCAAACTTGACTTTTAGTGGAGCGGTGCTGAACGAAGAGTCGTTGCAGGCCAATTCGATTGCAAAAATGGCGGAGCTTTCAGCCAAACAGATATATCGCTTACGCGAAAACCGGATGAATTTGATTTCAGGAGAAAATGATAAGTTACCCGATGGAAAAGCTTTGGAGCTGATGCTCAATAATATGGATAAGTCGGAAAAGGAGTTAACAGCATTGTTTGTGGGCAAAACGGTGGATGTGCCAACCACGCTTACCTTTGAAGTGACACCGGAGCAAGAGTTGAAAAATGAGGTTTTATTTCGACTTTCATCATTTGCAGGCGTGGTGGCTCGCGACGATTTAAGCGGACAGCCTTATTATATCAATGTGAAGAATGTATCGGAAAAACCGACAGCAGTAGGTGAAAAAACTCAGCAAAACGGACTTTTTTATCGTATGCCGGGCAAAGCCGAAATTTCGGTGGTTGATGCTGCCGGAAATGTAGTAAGCCGACTTACCGAAACCATTGCTCAGTTTGGCGTGGTACAGTCGCTTCCGGCTAAACTATTCAATACCAAAACTCAGGTGAAAATGCGCTTTGATCCTTTAACCGGAGCTTTGCTTTCGGTGGAGAAATAGCAGCAAACAATTTTGAAAACAAGCACAAAAAAAGAGGAATTAATTTCCTCTTTTTTTGTTGATGCATGAAAGTAATCTACTTTTTTAATGTGCCTTTCCATTTTCCATCTGCTTTCACCAGATTTACCACTCCTTCTTCAGTAGTCCCGTTTCCGTAAGTGTATTTCATTTTTACGGTAGCTTTCGACTCATCGGGAGTCACATTTTCACTAATCACTTCGTAACTTTTGAGGCCGCCTTTCTCAACAATGGCTTTTTCTCCTTTTTCTTTGAGTAATGCCACAAGCATTTCTTTGTTTTTGGTGGTCTCTTCAGGGGTGGCTTTGGGGTCGGTGGCAAGGCTGTTGACTAACTTCTGATAATTCTTGCTTTGTAAATCACCAACCAACTCCTGCGCTGCCGATGAGGGTGTGCTGCCTGAGCAAGCTGACAATATCAATGCCACGAAAGCAATGATTGTCCATGCGCTAAATCGTTTCATAGGATAAAGTTTAGAAGATTAAAAAATTCAGAAATCTCAAAAAGAATAAATCAGTTTGAGTTTTTTATTTGTTTGAATATCAGAGGGGAAAATATATTCACCTTGAAACACAGGTAAATCTATTTTCGATCTTTTTTTATTAGTAATGTCCACTCCGGCGGTCTTGAAAGCATACCAAACCAACTCGGAGCAATACATTTTTGTGGAGTCGTTAAGATTATAATCGTTATCGAAAGGTGTGTTACGATAGTATAGCTTCAATGCTTTTTGTGCCACTCTGTGCAGCGAGTCGGATGAAAGATCGCTGCGCATTACAGCACCTGCTACGGCTTTATCGGGGGCAAAAAAAGAGGATAAAGATTCAATTTTTACTTTCTCGATTTGTCCGGTATTCTCTTCTCCAGGAACTGCGTGCACCACCACAAAACTATCATTGAGTTGCGCAATAATTCCAATATGCGAATATATTCCTGCTTTGTCGGCAGTCAATACCAGTCTGCTTGCCAGACTGCTGCCTCTGCGAAAGACAATATCACCTTCGTGAATAGCTACAGGAAACGGCTTACTGTTTTTGGGTAAATGTTGACATGCAAACACTATATATCCAATCAATAATATAGCTAATAGGCTGAATATTAATCGGTTTTTTGGTTGCATTTACTATGTGATATAAAAAAGGGAGCTGCAGAAGCAGCTCCCTTTTCTTAAGTTGCTTGTTGCCAAGAATGCTTATTTTTTCAGCAAATCTCTGATTTCTGTCAACAATGTTTGGTCGGCAGTAGGAGCCGGAGGTGCTGCAGGTGCAGCTTCTTCTGCTCTCTTCAGTTTATTGACACCCTTGATTAATAAGAAGATAACCAATGCCAACAATAGAAAATTAATGAGAATAGTGATAAAGTTACCATAAGCAAAAATAGATGAACCTACCACTTTGCGTGCTTCCAAAAGGGGGGTTCCATCAGGAATAGTTCCTTTTAACACTACATATAGACTACTGAAATCGGGTTTGCCGATGATGGCTGAAACAAGCGGCATCACTAAATCATTGACAATTGAATCAATAATTTTACCGAAAGCACCACCGATGATCACACCGACAGCTAAATCAATCACGTTGCCTTTCATGGCAAACTCCTTAAATTCTTTTACTAATCCCATAGAATTTTCGTTTTAATGGTTAATGACTACACGACAATCAACGAATTAATTACAAAAAGTCAATTGTTGAGTTGAGATTTTGAATAATGAAATTACATGCAAAAATGCAACTTATTTTACAGATTATCAAATGTAGAGCCAAATTTTGTTTTTCTTTTTTTTCTTTTTATTGAAAATGTTATCGTAATTAGCAGAAAATAAAGCACATACAGTTTATCCTATGACGGTGGAATGTACAATATTTGTATCAGGACACACGCTTAAAAGTGCATTAATTGTCTTTTTAAGAGCAGGATGAATGAGGTTTGGTGCGATTTCGTCCAATGGAACGAGCACAAAATTGCGTAAATGAAGCCGGGGATGAGGTATCTCTAATTGGTGGGTGTGCAGAATCAAATCGTTGAATAGTAGCAGGTCTATATCCAACAATCGATCTTCATATCGAAGGGTAGTTTGTGTGATCCTTCCGGCTTCAATTTCAATTTGTTTGAGTTGAATGAGAAGTGAAGCAGGATCTAAGTCGGTATCAATTGCCAAAGCCATGTTGAGAAAATGGTGGTCGGACTCAAATCCCCACGGAGCTGTGGCGTAGACAGATGATTGGGAAACAATTGTGCCAGCATATTTTTCTATTTGTGCTATCGCAAATAAAAGATTTGATTGGCGGTTACCCAAATTTGTGCCGAGGCTAAGGTATACTCTGTTCTTCATTGACCTATGGAAAACTGTGAAGTGGGTGCTATGCTAAAACAAAGACAGTGAACATCTGTTGCAAAAAGTACAACGTGTTCACTATCTTATTAAGGGTTGGTTTACAGTCGTTTATTTGGCTTGTTCAAGTTTGAGTGTCACTGTTGGTTGTTCGCAAACTTCGGCGGGACCGTAATATTGAATCGGACCTGGATATACAAAACTGGTAGTTGTGGCCCATGTATCGCGCTTTGAAGCGAAATACTTGAATGGAGCACCGTCCAAGCGCACTAACGCTTTTTGGATTACAGGTTTCATTTCTCCGTGACGGCGTTCCATATTCATCAACATCGTGATGGGTACACCGCCTGCAATCCACTCTTCGGCAGGAGCTGTGAGGTTGCGCACCGACGACATATATCCGGTTTTACCAGCCGAAATCAAAATAGATGCTGTGTAACCCAGTGAATAAGTGTAGTTTGCATCAAAATTTGAAGGGATCGCGCAACGTCCTTCGTAGCCGAAAAAGTGATTGATAGCTGAGAATTTGCCTTTGTAGGTTCCTGCGGCTTTAAGCTGTGCTAAACGCATACCTACCATTTCAATCAACAGTTTTTCGGTTTCGATAAGCGATACCTGCACATTTCCATGAGGGTCGCGGTCGAGAGTCAATTGTTTAGCAATACCCTTGGGCAGACTGCGGTACACTTCGGTACTGGCCGGTGACAATAAGCCTTTTACGTATTGACGTTTTTGGTCATCGGTGGTAAGTGCCACAAAGTCTTCGTTGTGAGCCAACAAATCATTCAATTCCGATATTAATGTTTTCATTGCCGGAATAAATTCAATCAATCCTTCGGGAATAAGAATTGTGCCAAAGTTCAACCCTTGGTTGGCACGGTCAACGATTACTTGTACAATATGTTCAACCACATCGCTCAATGTCTGATTTTTAGCTTCTACCTCTTCGGAAACAATGCAGACATTGGGTTGGCTTTGAAGTGCACATTCGAGGGTAATGT
>Ga0302286_10000063_pt1 | contig 93012 bp, 80 predicted proteins | sample III_Fen_E2_3_FD_198765 | JGI IMG/M metagenome (GOLD analysis project Ga0302286, IMG submission 198765) | Peat permafrost microbial communities from Stordalen Mire near Abisko, Sweden - III_Fen_E2_3 | ecosystem: Environmental > Terrestrial > Soil > Wetlands > Permafrost | place: Sweden: Abisko...
AAATGAGAGTTCTTTTAGTAGTTTCGTTGCTGGTAGCAAGTACTACATTGATGGCCCAACCGAGTGCAAGTTCTTTTGAAAAAGCAGTAGCCACCCGTCAGACAGAACAATTAACCAAGAGTTTGGATCTGAACAAGAAGCAAGTCAACAAGGTTCTGGCCATTAGTCAGAAATACGCCAGAAAATATGCCCAGTTGAATGGCCAACGTATAGAGTTGCAAGGGATGGGTCTTATGGACGCAAGTGCTCAAGAGATATTCTTTAAAGCAATATCCGTTTTTAAGGATGCACGGACCCAGGAAATCAAATCCGTTTTGAAAGGAGAGCAATTGGCCGCTTATGAAAGCCTGTTGTCAACTCCGGAAAACGCACCAATGAGATTTGCTCCTGATATGAGAAGATTGAATGTACATTCTTAATAGATCAAATCTTTATAACAAAAAGAGCCGCCCGTTAATATCGGGCGGCTCTCTTTATTATTACCATTGCTTGTCAAGTATATATTCGAATCAAACCCGGATGAATATCATTATATTCTTATAACTTTCGTTGAGAGCGATTGATTACCATCTTGGACTGTCATGATATATACTCCAGATTTTAAAGTGGATATATTGGCCTTTCCATTTGTTATCTGTCTTTTTATAAGTATTTGACCGGTTAAATCAGAAATCCGAATCGAAATACTGGTTGATTCATATCCTTTAAGGTAAATAATGTCTTTTGATGGGTTTGGATAAATCGACAGTTAATTTGATCCTGTTTTTAAAGTTGAAATGGCTCTTGTGCCTGAAGTATTTAACTTCAATATTGTCACCGAGTTGGCCTTGAATGTATAATTTAAGGAGTTGCCAATGGTATCAATACTTGTATTTACGGGAATGATACTGGTTGGACTATTTAAAGAATTTTCGTCTGTAACATTGGCGGAAGTAAGTACAGTTGCATCACCATTAATTCTTGTTGCATTGGTACCATGCAAATTTACTTTTGCAGAAACATTTGCTGTTCCGGGGTTCACGACCTTCAGAATAAGCTGATTTGCAGATTCTTTCAAAGACGCTGATGTATAAAGAATATTGCTGGATGTTGGAGTAAGAGTTTGGATTAATTGATTGTTTAAATAGCACAGAACTTGTGTTTTTGAGACTTTAATTTTAATGTCATACCACACATTGGATGAAATACTTCCAGCAACAGATGCTACAGTAAACTTTGTACCTCTAACACATTGTTCAATGGCATGTTTGGTATTTCCCCAGCCACCAATATTCCACCAATAGAAATTGTTACTGTCTTTATAACCGAAAATGATCAAAAATCCTTCGTCCCCAGCTGATTTTTTTGCTTTTAGAGAATAGATATAGGTGGAATCAGAGATCTGTGTTTTTGCAATAGAACGGCAATCACTTAATGTTGAGGTTTGAGAATACAGTCCGTTTTCGACCGACCAAGTCCCTGTGCATGGAGTCCAGTTTGTACTACCGGCGAATGGTTCGGAAATCAAATTATTACCGAGACTGTCTGTAACAGATAAGTTAGAATAGTCAGCTGTGGTAGCCCATGTTCCTAAACCGATATTTCCGGTACAATCAATCGAAGAAGACAGCGAATTAAGAGAATCTGTAACCGGAATGTTCACTGTGCCGATATTGTTGGAAAATATTTTTTGAACATAATATGATGGAGTACCATATACGTTCGATGAATTGTAAACAATCATATCAGGACTCCAGTTACGGTTATTGGTGTTGACAAAAATAGGAGCATAGGAGCACATGGCTACAACATCAGCGTTCTTTTCCATACCGCACATAAAAGTGGCTTCTCCAATGGCTGCATCTAAGTTCCCATTTCCGCATTCAGATGTGACCGCATATTCGCCTGTGTAGACCTTACTCCCTGACCGACTATATGTATCATATTTATGATACTGGCTAATAAACCATTCAGGGCTGGAGTAATAATGCTCATCCTCTAAATCTTCATCAATTGAAGATACAGAATTTGAAATGCACTGAACAGTCGGATATTTAGCCTTAATGGCTTTCTGGAACAATTTAAAGCGGTTGACATAATTATCAAGCCCGTTGTTTTCATTTCCAATTTCAATATATTCTATGTCAAAAGGTTTGGGGTGTCCTTTGGCCGCACGCATGGCACCATAAATAGTAGTTGTGTCTCCATTGGCATATTCCAAGGCATCCAAGGCATCCTGTATATAGCCATCAAGTGATGTGTAAGGCTGATAATCGGTATGAGAAACTCCAATATTTGTTACATACAAAGGTTTAGCACCGATATCCTCCGCCAATTGCAAAAACTCATGAAAGCCCATGCCATCAGAGGTCCGATACCCCCAAAGATTCCAGTGTCCGGGTCTGTCTTCAATATTTCCTATTGTCTTCTTCCATTGAAAGCGATGAGCCAGTGAATCTCCTTCTACAAAACAACCTCCAGGAAAACGCATGAATGTAGGGTGTATATCGGCCAGTAGTTGAGCCAAATCAGGACGACATCCATTTTCTCGATCTTTAAAAGTCGGAGGAAATAAAGAAACCACATCAAACCAGATCGTTCCAGTGGAATTAGTAGATAGCACAAGGCGGGCAGAGACATCGTTTCCTTTGGCCGTAAGTGTACAAGTAAACTTTTGCCAGCCAGTAGTTAATCCGGTAATGGTGTCGATAGCATACTTTACTGCATTCGTACTCTCGAGGGAAGCAATAATGGATCCTTTAAAAGCTGCATCACATTTTGCAAAAAAAGTCAACTGATATTGTTGTCCATTCACCACATTAATACCCCAAAAGCCGGAATTGTAAATTCCAGCTCTCGCTGTAGTTGATGCTTTGGTTACTTTTAATCTCAATGCTTTTTTCTGAGTTGAATTCAATAAATTGGCTGTATCTAGTGATGCGGTTACAGATGCTCCGTTTAAGCTAATCGTAGTCCAACTGTCCGGCGTTTCTGCATCTTCAAAAGAACGGTTTTTAATTAACTCAGCATATAAACCACCGTCTGCAGCATGGTTTATATCTTCGAAGAAGAGGCCGTAAAGGGTAGGACTTATCGTAATTCCTTTATTACTCACATCAACCGTTAATTGAGTTTGTGCATGTGAAAAGACACAGATAAGAAGAAATAATATTACGAAGATGTACGATTTATTTTCCATTGTTATTGATATTTGAGGCATAAGTAGTGACTAATATAGAATTGACACCCTTCCTTTTGACAGGCATAGTTAAAATGGATTAGGTGTAAGTCCAATATCAGTGATTGGTTTATCTTATTTCTATAAACTCAGGTTCGTATGGTGCAATTGTAATATTGCCATTATAATCTTTATCAAAAAGAAGGCTTCGTGAATTTCCCTTCATTTGAATTTCTTTCGGGTAACCGCTTACGTTTAAATAGAAGACATGGTTTTTATCTATTTGTCGTGCCATTACACCGGAAGGTACGTTTGGTCCCTTTTTAATGCCAAGTTCTACAATCAAGTCATCAAGTAAGCTACCAAGCACCTCTCCTTTGGCAGGTAGGCCAACATAAATTGCTTTACCTTTACCATATTTATTTGAAGTTATTATTGGATAATCTTTATCTAAGCTTGTAATATATCCAAGAATTTCAGCACCCTTGGTTTCGATAATATCAAATCTTGACGATTCTGTGTTTACGGTTTTTCCTTTATATGTGACTTCTATTTTTTTTCCTTTATATGACTTTCGTGATATTTCATTTAAAGCCTCCGTCTCTTCGTAACTTCCCACACGAATTCCAAAAACATCATTTAAGCGGCCAGGGTGAGTGGACGCAAATACTTTTCCGGTTTCGTCAACAATAGCTGAATTGGTTGTCATTATCGCAGTTCCGCCATTTTTCACAAAATTCCGAATTTTGGTTGCTGTTGTTTCGTCCATTACTGCAACTCCCGGGACAAAAAGTAATTTATAATTCAATGAACTTCTGCTAATTTCCACTACACTTGCATCCATATTACGCCAATAAAACATATCCCAACAAGCTTGCAACTGGTTGTCATGTTGTTCGGGGAAAGAACCGCTTGCAATCTGACTGGAAAATGAAAAAGCCAATCCGACTTCTGCCTGAAGTTTATACGGGAAGAATTTCTCAATCTTTTTAAATTCTGTCGCAATTTTCTTGTATTCATCGTATTTGCGATTTGGAATGCCGTCCCAGTCAACCATCCCTTCTAAATACTGTTCTTCTCCTGCAAGCATACTTTGCCATGTCCATCCACAAACCATCTGATTACCATACATTAATGAGGCATAGGCCGATTTTCGGATAGAATTAGGGACAGCTGTCATTGTTGTAAATTCGCTGCACCAGAAAGGGTTAGTGCTTTCGAACTGAATACGGGATATTCCAAACAAGGAATTCATCACACCCCAATTGGTGGTTAACGAAAGTCCGGGGTAGAAACCGCAACCTTCGCGTGTTAGCTTTCCGGAGTAAGCTATCTGAGAATAGTCAAAATACTTCATCGGGCTGTAATACCACGCATTGGTATTCGTTAGGGCATTGGGGGCATTGGTGCTAACCTTGTTGATAACTTTAAAGAGAAGCTGATTAATCTCATCAGAAACAAAGCGCCTGAAATCAAGCATTCTTTCAGGTACATCGGTAGTGTGGGTTGCCACAGGGAGGCCAATTTCATCCCACTGGTTAATTTTTCTTGACCAACGTTGGGTTGCCCAGGCTTTGTTTAAATTCTCAAGGTTGGTATATTTATTTTTTAACCAGGAAATAAATCTTTGACGTGCCGTTTCAGAATAAGAAATCGGGCCGTCTCCAGATTCGTTATCAATTCCAAAGGCCAGCAGTGCCGGATGTTTCGCATAATGTTTTGTGATCGAATCAGCATATTGAACAGCATATTTCTGATAATTAGGATCACCAATATCTTCCATATACCGGTGGTTCGGGTATTGTACATCACCATTTGCATCTACAATGTCAATCGATGGATATTTGTGGTGCAACCAAATAGGAGCAGGGCGTATAGCAATATCAAGAATTACCTTTATTCCAGCCTTATCCATCATATCCATTACCATATCGAACCATTTGAAATCAAATTTTCCTTCAGATGGCTCATAGCTGTCCCATGCCAAATGCCCCATGCGAACAACATTAAGCCCGGCTGCTTTCATTAGATCAATATCTTTTATAATTTTATCAGGATTTTTATCATCATGCGGATGGTAGTTGGTTCCTACATAAAGTGATTGTGAAAGTCCGTTCATAGAAGAAAGGAAAAATAGAGCAATCGTTATTATTAAATAGTTGATCTTCTGTTCCATTTTATGATATTAAATAATTTTCAGAAAGTCCTTCAATGAAGACCAAGTAAGATTATAGCTTAATCAAATTTAAAAAGAAAACATCATTTTCCTTGATATCCAGATCTTTTGAAAAAGGTGCCCCGGCTTTTATTGTAATAATCTCTTTTGAAATGGGCGATCCGTCATTTTGTTTCTTTATTTGTTCAACCTGAACTTTAGTCAGTTGTTCGGGCTTTCCTAAAGAGATGTACGACGAATATGCATCGTTGCATCTGTAACCTATTTTATAAACTTCGAGAGAATAAGTACCATTAGGTACATTCGAAATGTTGATTTTTAGCTTTCCTTTTGATTTTGAAGGCAAATCGCGGATATAATATACTTGATCGTTCACAGAATCACCGGGATGTGTGTTCGTGAAATCCCAGGCTAATACCTGAATATTTCCTTTTGAATCCTTACAAGCCCAAGATGTAGAATCTGTATTTGTCAGTTCCTTATTTCCTAAGCGATTCAAAAACTGATAAGCATAAAATGCGGGTTTGTTTATCCCTTGGATTGTAAGCAATCCAAAACCTCCGTGAAACGGAGTAAAGCGGGGACCCGATTCTTCAAAAATATCGGTAAAAACCCAGTACGACATAGATTGAGCTGCATTGCCCACTTGTTTTAGTTTATACAGAATATAAGCAGCCTCGTGGTAACTGTCGTGAATTGGATCGGCCGGAGTGTAAGATGAGCTCCATTCTGTATAGTGCAGTTCCAAATTTGGTTTCGACGATTGTGATATTTCCTTTCGCGATTGCAACACATCACCACTAACGCTCATAGGGTCTTTGTTCAGAACTGTTCCTGAATTTCCATATTCATCAAGATAACCTTGTTTTACACCGTAGGAATGAGTGCTAATAAAATCGAGAGGGATGCTATTTTTAGTACAATATTCGATCAATTCAGGTTCCCATGCAGCACCAGCAGTTCCGGGGCCACCAACCCGGTAGGCAGGATTCACGCTTTTTATTGCGTTGGCACTATATTTATAAAGCTTGAAATATTCCTCTTGTGTACCTGACCAAAAACCGGGTGAAAGATTAGGCTCGTTCCATACTTCGAAATACCAGGTTTTTACTTCATCGGCACCATAACGTTCCGTGAAATGCTCCGTGAGATTGCGAATTAATGCAGCCCACTTATCATAATCTTTTGGAGGAGTCACATTTCCACGCCACCAGAAAATGGTTTGCCTGCCACTCGCCAGTGCTTGAGGCATAAAACCGAGCTCAACAAAAGGCTTCATGCCAATACTCTGTAAAAAATCAAATAAAACGTCAATATACATGTAGTTATACTCAGGCTTCCCGTTTTTGTCTTCTCTGTAAACACCCATGTCATCAGATAAAAGCCCATGCATGCGAATATACTTAAAATCACATTCTTTCTTAACATATGATAATTGTTGCTGCCAGTCAGCTCGTAGGCCTTCGTTGGCTCGGCCAGCTCCAACACATTCTTTGAATATGGTGTTTAGTGGGCCTTTTTCTTTATTGAAATCGACATTTATAACCTTTTCTTGCGAAATGTGTTTTGTCTTTTGCGCATATAATTGAACATGAGGAAAAAAGTTCAAAAGCACACACGTCATGATAATTGTGATTTTCATCTCATACATTTTTAAAAGGAGCACAAGCACTCTTGTATATTAAACATAAATTATTTTACCCTTATAGTTATTTCTCCTGTGCTTAATCCTTTAGCTTCAGCTCTAAGAGCAATTATCCCGGCTTTTTTCTCTTTTAATGGTCGGAGAATAGCGAGGGCTTGTCCGTGATATGTTTTACATACCAAGTTATTAAAACTTTCCATATCGTAGGGGCAGGCATTGCCTGATCCAGCTATTTCTCCTACACCTGACACAGTAAATGTGATAGGTATATTTGCGTTTGGAACAACATTGCCCTGAGCATCAGTTATTTCAACTTTAACGTAGGACAAATCGTTACGGTCGGCTTTTATTTTAGTCCTATCTGCTATGAGCTCAATTTTAGCTGGAATGCCCGTCGTTCGGACCTCTTTCGAAGCAACTTCGACTCCGTTTCTCAATGCTATAGCTCTTAAAACACCAGGTTCGTATGACACCCGAAAGTTTACAATATATTTGGAGCTGTCATTAACTACTTGTTCAGCAATGATTTTACCATTTAATTCAAGCCGAATAAGCGGATAACTCGAAAACACTCTTACATCCATCATTTTGCCTTCGTTACCAGCCCAATTCCAACTTTGATATTCATCAGGCCATCCCCAGTAACTGGTAACTTCTTTTTTCCCCTCAGGAATAGGGGAATGAACGACAATTTCCAGCTTGCTGCTACCCCAAACCACATCCCGGTAAAGTGATTGTGGCTTTTTAAAACCACATAGATCAATATCTCCGCAGAACGCGTTAAACCATGGCCAAGGTAATAAGCCAACCCTCATAGGATTATCGTTAAAGTGCGTATTTCCACAACCTGTTTCACCCAGATAATCCATGGCTGTCCAAACGAAATCGCCTATCACCCATGTATTTTTTTTTACTTGTTTCCAGTTATCGAAAATCTCAGCGGGATATGATTCGGTCCCCACCATAATTCTTTCAGGAAATTGGGTATGATCCGGTTCGTAATTTGTCCACAGGTAATTATAGCCACATACATCGAGGGAGGCAAATGCTGGCTCAGTTGTTGACCATTTCTGACCTGTGTGATCCCAGAAACCACATATTGCCTCGGTTACAGGCCGTGTTGGATCAAGACGGCGAACTTCGTCAGCCAATCGTTTTGTAAGAATATATCCCAAAGAATCAGCCCGTTCGTTTATTTCATTTCCTATACTCCAGAGGATAACCGACGGATGGTTCCTGTCTCGTAAAACCATGGATTCGAGATCTTTCTGCCACCAATCATTAAAATAGAGATGATAATCCTTGGAATTCTTTGGCCGTTCCCACATATCGAAAGCTTCCTCAAGTACGAGAATGCCGTTACGGTCACAGGCATCGAGGAATTGCAGAGAAGGGGGATTGTGACTAGTACGTATGGCATTAAAACCATAAGCTTTCATCAGCTCCACTCGCCGTTCCTCGGCACGGTCAATCGTTGCCGAACCCAGGAAACCATTATCGTGGTGCATACATCCACCTTTCAAAAGGATTTTATTTCCATTGAGTGTAAACCCAGTTTTTGCATCGAAGTGAATCGTCCGAATACCAAAAGAAGTAAGGACTTTGTCTGAAACAAAACCGTCGGCAATTACTTGAATTTCGGCGGTGTAAAGATTTGGGGTTCCAAGCGACCACAATTCAGGTTGTGGAATAGTAATGTTTTGCACAAATTCGTTACTCCTTGACAACAAAGTTTTGGTTTGTGTTTCTGTTGTTTGTGAAATTTTACCATCTGGACCGGTTATTTTAATCAACAGTTTTACAACTGATTTTTTTTCTTTAAATTTATTGACAGTAGAAACAATTTTCACAGCCGCTTCTTTAGAAGAAATGTTATCTGTAGTTATGGAAATTCCATTGTATGCAAGGTGAACCGCTTGTTTTTGAATAAGCCAAACGTGCCTATAAATCCCCGAGCCACTGTACCAACGCGAATTTTGACCTTCATTCATGACTTTGACTGCAATAATATTTACCTTTCCTGCAGGGTTAAGGAAATCGGTAATATCAAAATTAAAGGCAGTATAACCATAGGGATGAGTACCAACCAATTTACCATTGACCCAGACATCGCAATTCATATATACGCCGTCGAAATTAATCATAGAAGTGGTGTATTTTTTCTGAATACTCAAAGTGAATTTTTTGCGATACCATCCTGTACCGCCAAGGACATAACCTGTTGCAGTTGCTCCCGGGCTATCTTTGGAAAATGGGCCTACAACCTTTCCTGCTAATTGTTCCGAGAGTTTTTCTATAGTCCAATCGTGTGGCAAATCAATATCCCGCCATGTTGTATCATTAAATGAAGGTTTCTCGGCTCCCTTGGCCTCTCCCAAAAAAAATTTCCAATTACTATCGAAAAGTTGTTTTCCTTGTGTGTTTTCCTGTGCATTGGCACTTACAAAATTGAAAGTTAACAAGAGTATTGCAATTAAAAATAGCCTTAAATATCTCAACATTGTTTTTCAATTTATATAATATGATTTTTTCCCGTATAATACCATTATTGTACACTCAGAGCATCCACCGCTACAGGCCCAGGACCACAATTGACAATGCTAATAGTATGCTTGCACAAAGTCAGACCTGATATTTTGCACACTACTTGTTGTGCCTGACGTGTTCCGGTGGTGGACAAATCTGCAGTAGCACGGGCTTTGCCATCAATCTGAACCTCTATTTTACCGGCTCCCACTTCTTTTGGGGCGATGACCTTGACACTGCTTCCAATGAAAGAGCAACTCCATATATCGCCGGGGGTGTCACTGGTGGTAAGGTCATTATTGAAATCTCCGGTTCCCAAATTACATTTGCGAAGCCAACCTGGAGCTTTTGTGCCGGGGTCATCGTCATTGACCCAGCCCTTATCATGTGTAATACGCAGAACACGGTATTTCGAAGCCAACGACTGATCGGAAATTCCGGGCAGCTTTTTAAGCGATCCATCAGGCGTAACCGTCAGACCTTTATCATCCTGAACAAACTTCATTGAAAGGTCGGAACCAAGCATTTCAACTTTGGACACTTTGCCCAAGGTTGTACCTCCAATGTGAAGCGCAGAAAGGGTGACAGGGTTGCCATCCCAATCCAGAAGTGTGGCGTAAACATTACCTTGGTTGCGGGTATATAGAACGGTCTTGTCGCCAAAAATTTCAAAAGGTCGTGAACCGTATACAGCTTCACCATTTATTTTTAGCCATGCACCGATGTCTTTGCAAATACGAATCACTTCAGGATCAAGGTCTCCACGTCCATGCTGGGTGATATTGAGCAACATAGTGCCGTTGCGCGAGACATTCTGCATTAATAGTTCAATTACTTCTTTAGCATCCTTGTATTTTTGACCGGTCAGATAGTGCCATTCGGCAATGCTTGTTTCCGTCTGAAAAGAATAGGCTGTAATCTGCGATTCGATGATGGCCTCAGTACTCTTGACAAGTGAGCGGTCAACGAGAGGAAGCAGCTCTGGCTTGTTTTGGAAACTATTATATCGTCCTCCAACAGCTTTGAGGTTAATTACCACATCCATTTTCCCATGATTCCATTGTATGGATTTATTGTAGTAGTTTGCAATTAGTGACGGTGCGAGAAAGCCTAATCCCATGTTTACACCCAAATCCACCTGTGAATCTCCGGCGTGATCATCGAAATAGATCATATCAGGATGATACTTGGAGATGGCATCATCTACCCGCCACATAAACTGGTTGGCAAATGGTGAATGCAAGGGGTCTTTTTTGTCATGTTCCGGTCCGTAAAGATCCACCGGATCCATCCCCTCCCACCATTTTCCTTTTCCATCCAGAATTGTTTGAAGCGCATCGTAGGATACTCCTTGTTTTGGCCCGGTTTTATCACTTGTATAACGCACTGTCATAAACTGTCCCCAAGTTCGCCCCGGGGTGTTATGAAAACCAATGCCAAACCGCAATCCATGTTGACGGGCAATCTTTTCCCAAGTCCCAACAATATCTTGTTTGGGACCAACATTTACTGAATTCCATGGTTGATAGGCCGAATTCCAGCAATCGAAATTATCATGGTGAACGCCCATTGCCACGAAGTATCGGGCTCCCATTTCTACATACAAATCCATCAATTCCTCGGGTTTCCATTTGTCAATAACCCAATTATTGCAAATATCTTTATAACCGTATTCCGATGGATGGCCAAAGTTTTTTAGATTGTATTCATATTGTTTGTTGCCCTGCATGTACATACCGCGTGCATACCAATCTCCCTGCTCTGGCATCGACTGCGGATCCCAATGTGCCCATGCTCCGAATTTAGCCTCGCGCCACCACTCAGGCACTGTGTAAAGCCGACTTAATCCTCCCCAGTTGGATGGATACGGACCGACAGTCACCGGCAACGTCGGCAGGTTCCAAATATCAGGCGGTAATCCCAAATCGCGATTGCCAACAATGATTTTGTCAAGGTTCGCCTCAACGTCATTGTCAGACAGACTGATAATTAGCGTGGCGTGAGCAGGAATGGCAATGTCAATTATCGAATGAAGAAATGATCCTGTAAGAGCACCAGAAGAATGGACGTTCACTTTGCGTGCCGGTTGGTTATTGACTATAACACTAATTGTACCGACAGCAGTCGATGCATAGTAAATTGCCAACTTTCTACCAGCATTGAGATTCGTAAACTTGACACCTTGACCATGCTTTGCCAGACTCACTAATAAACGTCCCGAAGCCTTGCTATCGGATACTTTGAATGCACCTGCGATAAGTTTGGCAGATTCCGCTTCGAACGTATGAAGATCGATTCTATTCCTACTATGAGAAGATTGTTTGGTGTTTTTTACTGGATGCTGTAATATTGAAATGTTTTTCTGTGCCAAGACGTTTACAGCAAGGTCTGCCAAAAACATAATTACAATCATTAAAAGTTTAAAATGTTTCATCTTGGCATTAACTATTCTTTGGTATTATACTTGTTTTAGACCCTTTATTCGCATTAATATTGTAAAAACGGATTTAAAGCCAAAGCATGATTTATTTTGCATTATGCTGAATAGAAGGCGCTCCGAAATAACTCGGGTGATTGTTCTCTGGATTAACAACAATTTTTTCAACCACTACTTCGGGATCGATCATGAATACTTTCAGGGTATGAAATCCTGATTCCTTTACATTGAGATTAACATCCAACCAGCGTAAATTATCAAATATCTCTGAGCGCCGGAGTTTACCTACTCCGGTCAAAGCGATATCTTTATTAAGCGGAGGGAGCGGTTTTAAAACTTTCGAATTAGCTATATTATTTGGAGTATATTCGTTAAATGTGTCAACAAGTCCTTTGCGGGCATCCAAAATCTTAGGTTCACCATTATCAATTGATACAGCAATACGCAAACCGCGTTCAGGATAAACATCCTGAGTTGGAAGGATTCCAATACAGATTGTAGTTTTACCCTGTTGGTTCAGATATATTTTGTATTCCAAACGAGGTGCTGTTTTAGGAGTTTCACTCGGCGCAGAAACCGGATAAATTCCCATACAAGCTTCATCTCTACCCAAGTCTGGCAAGATTATCCATTTAGAATTTTCACCGGACACATTTGCATTGAATTTATTTGCTGGTATAGAAAATTCACCTGTCAAACTTCCAAAGAATGATCCTTTCGTGACAGTTACAGCAGCTTGAACTGCACTAATGCGCACTTGAACCAAATTGTCACCTTGTTTGATATCAATCAAACCATCAGCTTTACCAATAGACAAGGATTTCCAGTCAATATTAACCATGATACGACTTTCCTTTTCTACTGTTCCTTTAGTTACGCTCATTTTGATCCAAGACTTATTTGCTACAGCTTTAAACGCGAATGAACCGATTCCACGATTGAACACATCAATATAGTAAGGTTGCTTGTTAAGACCATCGAATGCAGGTAAAGCCGCTTCCTCTGTCGAACCAGGCCAGGCTTGTTCGCTACCTTCAACAGCTACACCCATAGTTGGTTTTGGAAGCGGTGTTATATCAACTACAGCAGGCATAGTATTCGAGCGAGGCATTGACCACATTTTATAACCTATGTGAATATCCGACATCATATTTTTCCATTTACCATCGGCCATCGGTCCGTTATAATAATCACTCAATTGTTTGTCTTGTTCAAAAAGATCGCGGACACGTTTGGCATAATCGTTTGCACTAACCCTACCTTGCTTTGCATAAAGATTGTTCTTATCAGCTGCAATATACATTTCAGCAATTCCGGCAGATGCTTTCGCAGGATACAGCACCAACTCATAATATGCATTTTGGGCATCGAGAGCTATTTCCGATTTTAGAGCTTCTGCTTTATCAGCAACATCGCGCCAAAGTTTGATGACACGGTCACCTTCGTTGTAATTTACAATGCTAAAAATATTAGGAACCTGAACTTCTGGTTTTCTCCAAAGATTGTATTTTGGGTATTTAGATACAATATCTGCAATTTCAACAGCATGTTCGCTACCAAAAGTTTTTGTTGCCCAATCGATGTTGTAATCCATGGTCTTATCAGCAGGTACTGCTTCGGGATTCCAGGCATAATGCATGATAAAGTCAATCGGAATTTCCTTTGGTTTAAGGTCACCAACATTAACAACCCAAAGTTTATTGATACCTGATTGATAGGCAAGATTAAACTGTTCACGCAATTTTGGAATGGTAGTAGTGTTAACCCAACGGTCATTCCATGGCCCGCCATTCATGTCAATGTGATAATACATACCTGCACCTCCTTTTCTGTTTTTTTCTTTGAAAGGAAGGATACGACGTATATAACCCCAGTTGTTATCGCAAAACAAGAGCATTATATCATCGGGAACAGTAAGACCGGCATCATAATACCGCTGAACCTCAGTAAAAATTGCCCATAATTGCGGATGGTTGGCAGGGTCATCGTTATACACTTTTTGGATGATATCTCGTTGACTTTTCACTACATTCTGCAGTGTTTTGATATTTTCCAGATCATCACCTTTACCCATAGCCACATCGCCATCACCACGCATGCCCATTGTAATCACGTTATCATAATTTTTGTTGCGGCTAAGACCGTCAAACCAAAAATTTTCAAGGTTAACACTATTTGTAACAAAGTCCCAGGCACCTATTTCCTGTTTGCGTTTTGTGTATTCCTTTTGCGCCCGCATCATCGGTTCATGGTGTGATGTTCCCATCACAATGCCATACTCATCGGCCAAAACCGGGCTCATTGGGTCATCTTCGTTAAAGGCATTGCCCCACATAGCTGGCCAAAGGAAATTGGCTTTCAGACGCAACAATAATTCGAACATGTTAGCATACATCTTCGAATTAACACCGCCAAACTTAGCATTGCACCAACCAGTGAATGAAGGCGATTCATCGTTGATGAAAATGCCACGATATTTTACTTTTGGAGAATCCTGAACGTATCGACCTGCCTTCACATATAGTCGATTACTTTTCTTCGCAGGAACATCAGCCCAAAAATACCAAGGTGAAACACCTATTTTTTCAGAGATATCGTAGATTCCATAAATAGTTCCACGTTTATCAGTCCCAGTAACAATTAAATTGCCATCTACTGTTTGAATAATGTATGATTCCCAGCATCCCTTTATTTTCGAAACGTCTATTTTTTTATCAGCAATCAATTTGTCTATTATTTTGCTTTTACCAATAGTACCAATTAAAATTGCGCCTTTAACAGGATGTTCTGATTTTTCAACAACTTCGGATTTGATTTCTGAAACCTTACGTACATCATCACCCAAGTCATTGGCAGCACGTATAACACCTTTCCAGTCTCCGGGGTCGACGTAGATTTCAGCTGCTTTTCCATTATCAACTATCCTGAAAGCATTTTTAGATACTTCGTGCTGAATATATTGGGAAGGTGTTCTGTCATCAGCCTTATCAGAAGCTTTAACAGAGAATGATCCAATCAAAATAACTCCTATAATAAGGAAAATATGTTTCTGTTTTCTACTATTATTCATGATACTAATTCTACTTTACCACTTTGATTTTACTTATAATGTCGTTTGTTTTAAACAATGTGTACATTAACCACTACTTACTTAATAAAAATACGAAAATAACTAAGTTTTATTGGATATGAAATTAAATCTTGCTTTTATTTTGATTCTCGTAATTAATGTCAGTGAGATATTTCAGGTCATGTGGCTTTCTAAAAATAATATGTATATTAGCTGATAAAAATTAAATTAGTTAGAGAAAGCAAATTGGCTATCAATACCTTTACTTAATATGCACAAAAATGAAGACTTTTAAAAGCGATTTATCAAATAAGGAATATCCTGTTTCTGAAAAGGTTTCGGCTCGAACAATAAGGCATTCTGTTTTGGATTTGATTCAAAAAGAAAATCCTCAATTTACGCATGATAGTTATCTTTCTGTAGATGAACTTAACACATACAGAGAAAAATCAATCTCGGATTATTTGGCTAAAGAAATTGGAGAATTAACGGATCTTGAAAAAGCGGTGTTGGCTTCAATAAAAGAAGATACAATCTTAACAGATCAAGTAGAGGGAGAAGAGAGAAAGGCTTTAACGCAAGGACAAAGAATATCGGATCATGTAGCTTCCTTTGGAGGAAGTTGGACTTTCATTATTTTATTTTGTCTTTTTATTTTTCTTTGGATTATTACTAATGTATACTGGTTTTTAAACAAAGGATTTGACCCGTATCCTTTTATTTTTTTAAACCTTATCCTATCGTGTGTGGCAGCACTACAAGCACCGGTAATTATGATGAGTCAGAATCGACAGGAGGAAAAAGACAGGGACAGAGCAAAGAAAGACTATATGATAAACCTTAAGTCTGAATTGGAAATAAGGACGATCCATGAAAAGATCGATCATTTTGTCATGGATCAACAGCTGGAACTCCTGGAGTTGCAAAAAGTGCAGATAGAGATGATGGACGAAATTTTGAAAGAGGTTGAAAGAAAAACCGCAAGCAAAAAGCCGTAATATTGTTCAATTTGAAATCTGGAACTATTTCGTTTATTCTATAGATACGAATGATTATTTAAACGATTTTGAGGCAATTTACAATTCCATTTCCCCGAAAAAATCGGGACGATCAACATTGTATTTTTTGTCTAGAAGATTCTTTCGAACATCAACCATTGCTTTAACCGTGAAGTTGATATCTTCTTTAGTATGAAGAACAGTCGGAATAAAACGAAGCAATAATTGACCCTTCAATACGAACGGATAAACCAAGATAGGACAAAAGATGTTATAATTTTCCCGTAAATCAATAATCAGATTTAAAGCTTCGTAAATGGAACAAGGAAGATAAATGGGTACAACACATGCGTTTGATTTCCCCGTATCAAATTCGTTCTTTTTAAATTCCTTGCGCAGATAGTCTACCTTTTTATGTAAGTCTTTTAAAAGATGAATATTATAATGAAGATAGTCCAGTCGTTTGATCATACCTGCCACATATACCATGGGTAAAGCTTTGGAATGAACCTGGGAGCGGGTGTGGTAACGTAAATAAGTCATGATATCTTCCGGACCTGCTGCAAAGCCTCCAAGAGAAGCAAAAGCTTTTGAGAAAGATCCCAGGTAAATATCTATATCCTTGTTTATACCAAAATATTCGCCGGTGCCGGCACCTGTTGCCCCTTCAATCCCAAAACCGTCGGCATCATCCACCAGTAAACGAAAAGGGTATTCCTTTTTTAGTTTGACAATCTTATCTAATTTGGCATATTCACCAAGTGTCCCGAACACACCGTGAGTAACCACAAGAATGCCGCCTTGAGTCTCTTCAGTCAGGTTGATAGCCTTTGTAAGCTGTTTTTCCAGACTTTCCATATCATTGTGCTGATATACAAAATGCTTCCCGAGATGAAGTCGGATACCGTCTACAAGACAAGCATGAATCTGTGAATCATAAACAATGACATCGTTCCGTCCGCAGAGTGTATCGACTACCGAAGTAAAACCCTGATAACCGTAATTAAGTACGAACGCATCTTCCTTGCCGGTAAATTCAGCCAACAAAGATTCCAGCTTTTCATGAAGACTTGTTTGACCGGACATTATCCGGTTTCCTACAGGATAGGAGAGGCTCCATTTGTGCGTGAATTCTTCATCCGCTTTTTTAATTTCTTCATTATTACCAAAACCCAGGAAATCACAAATATTCCAGTTCAGCACTTCACGGCCACGAAACTTCATACGAGGTCCTAATTCCCCCTCCAGTTTTGGGTAAGTAAAATAACCATGTAATTGACGCGCTAACTTAGATACAGGCTCTTCAGAGGTTCGAATGCGTTCGAATAAATCCACTTTTTACTAAATTTAATTCTACAAAAATACAAATTATTTTATATCATGTGCGATTTTAACAGTACTACATGTAAATAATTATTATTTTTGCCCGACAATGGATATCATACTTTTGAGGTCATTATTGGTAAAATTTTCATATGATTATGAATCTGAAACAATTTCTTAGAAATCATCTTGCATTAGTTATTCCATATTCTTTGATCCTGCTATCCTGTATTGTCCTGCTTATTTTTGATTCAAAGGTTGATATACAAATTTATATCAATAGGATGAATAGTCCTTTCTTGGATTTTTTCTTTAAATATATGACTTTGTTTGGGACTTTTTCCTTGATTGCTCCTATTATTATTTGGCTGGCTTTTATCCGTTACCGGTATGCCTTGACAGCAGTTGCATCCTCTCTTTTAGCGGTTTTGATCACTCAAGTTCTAAAACGGTTGATTTGTTATGACAGCCCCCGGCCAAGTTTGCTTATGAAGGGCATGTACAATCTTCATTTTGTTGATAACGTACAAATTCTGACAAATCACAGTTTCCCATCCGGGCATTCTTCCGGCGCTTTTGCTTTATTTGTTGTTCTTGCCATTGCAAACAAACATCCTTTTTATCAGTTTCTCTTTTTGATGGTTGCTGTTTTAGTAGGCTATTCCAGACTTTACTTATCTCAACATTTTTTGAGTGATGTTGTAGCAGGATCCGTGATCGGAGTTTTATCCGCCTTCGTTTGTTATTTTTCGATTTTAAATATTAATAACAAGTCAGGTTCAATTCTGGATAAATCTATTCTGTCTTCATTGAGGTTAAAGAAGTATTGATATCAGCAATGTATTGAAGTATTTCCTTGCGTCCTCTGCCCTTTTCAGACGAAGTCATAAATATTGGCGGCAGTTTTTCCCAGGTCATTAAGAGTGTCTCTTTATATTCTCTGACTGTATATTCTACCTCCGTTTGAGTACTTTTATCCGTTTTTGTAAAAACAATAGCAAAAGGGATATCGTTTTCTCCGAGAAATTCCAGAAAATCCAAATCGATTTGCTGGGCTTTGTGCCTGGAATCAACTAAAACAAACATGCAAACAAGCTGTTCACGTTTAAGAATATAGTCGGTAATCATTCTGTAAATGTTTCCCTGTGTTTTTTTGTTGGTTTTTGAAAAGCCATAGCCAGGAAGGTCAACAATATACCAGGACTCATTAATGAGAAAATGATTGATCAGTAAAGTCTTTCCAGGTTTTGAAGATGTTTTTGCCAAGTCTTTTTTCCCGGTCAGCATATTAATCAGAGATGATTTCCCTACATTGGAACGACCGATAAAAGCATATTCCGTCAGCCCGTCCTGTGGACAACCTAAAAGCTCGGGACTACTTATGACAAAAGAAGCATCAGAAATTTCCATCATTTTATTAATAAAATCATTTTATCTTGGGGAGAGGGTTTTATACATGACCAATCATGTTGGCAAAGTTAATATTATTTTCTGAAGGTTTGTCAGAATAGTCTTTTGAGCGTATATTTGCACTAAATGCTAAAGCTGAAATCCACATGAATAGTTCTTATCCATCTGTATTACTTGAAGATGCAGTCAATGAATTTTCAAAACTTCCTGGTATAGGGAAGAAAACCGCATTGCGCTTAGTATTACATTTGTTGAGACAGCGTGAGGATGAGGTCTATGCATTTGGAAATGCGATTATTCGTCTTAGAAAAGAGGTCTGCTATTGTACGTGCTGTCATAATATTTCAGATACGGAACTTTGTAATATTTGTGCTGATGAGAGGCGTGACCATCGTCTGATTTGTGTAGTTGAAAACGTAAGAGAAGTAATGGCCATCGAAAACACAGGTCAATATAAAGGTGTATATCAAGTGCTTGGAGGCCTTATTTCTCCAATGGATGGCGTTGGCCCTTCTGATCTGGAAATTGAAAGCCTGATTCAAAGAGTTCAAGGAGGAGCTGTTGATGAAGTTTTTCTGGCATTATCTGCTACGATGGAAGGAGATGCTACGGACTTTTACCTTTATCGTAAACTATCGCCCTACAAGTTGAAAGTTACAACTATTGCGAGAGGTATAGCAGTTGGAGATGAATTGGAATATGCTGATGAAGTTACATTGGGACGATCTATTATTAATAGAATCGATTTTAAGGGGTGATTAAATAAAAGTTTATGGAAAACGATGTTTTTATAATATTGATAAATAGATCATTAAGGTCGAATTTTTACATATGGTATTTTGTTCTTATTGTATCTGGTGTTTTTTGCTTTATTACCAAATATTCTTTCCCGAAACTGGATGTAGCACTTTCTGTAAACCTTCAACAGTTACTTGTCCTGGTCCTTTTGACAGGTATTCCCGGAATACTGGTATGGTCAAAAAACAAAATGAAGATGCTGTCTGAAATATCAGATATTAGTTCGCGATTGAGATTGTATAAAAAATATGTACAGATCCGCCAATCTGTTTTTTTTATACTCGGCTTTTTTATATTGTTTATACAGGTTTTTACGTCCATGAAAGGTGCAGTGATGCTCTTTTGTGTTGTTATTTGCATTTGTCTATTTATTATTCCGACAAAAGGACGACTTGAAATGGAAGCTCAAATACCTGAATCCGAATAGAAATGATACTACTTGAAAATGTTGCTATCCGCCTTCGGGCTTTAGAGCCTGAAGATCTTGACATCTTGTATAAATGGGAAAATGATACGCGTTTATGGAAATATGGCAACACACTGAAGCCTTATTCAAGATACGAATTAAGACAATATCTTGAGAATTCATGTAATGATATTTACGATGCCAAACAACTCAGAATGATTATAGAAGACAAAGCATCAAAACAACCGGCAGGAACAATAGATTTGTATGATTTTGACCCTTTTCATAATCGTGCAGCTATAGGAATTCTTATTGATGATTCTTTCCAGAACAAGTCTTATGCCATACAGGCAATTTCTCTTACGGTAGATTATGCATTTAGGTTTTTAAAGATGAGCCAGCTTTATGCCTTTATTCCAACCATGAACATAGTCAGTCTTCATCTGTTCAGAAAGTGTGGTTTTGTGGAATCCGGATTGTTGAAGAAATGGAATAAAAATCAGGATGGAAAAGAAGATGTTTTTATCTATCAGCTTTTAAATTTACATGAATGAAGAGAACCTCATAGACGTCTTTTTCATTCATGTAAATCTTTAAAATAAGTCCTTAACATCATTTTTCAAAAATGCCCAATGTGTCACAATAAGCGATTTCAGCATCAACAATGAAGTGAATTTCATCTTCGGTATAGATACCAACCTTGTTCTTTTTTGCTTTTTTGATAACAAAAGCTGTTAATTCATCCAGGTCAATGTCAACTTCTGTTTCTTCCTCATTGAGAAACCCTTTTTTTTCATAGAATTCGTAAATCAGATCAATTAAATAGTTTAGATCGTCATTACTGAATTTTTCTTTCAAATCCTGAGGCAATTGATTACGAATAAATAAGATGGCTTCATCATCGTCGTAATCCATAAAATCTTCGTCATTTTGATCCATGGTTTGCGTTTTAGTTATTATAGACTCAATATTTTAGAAAATACAGCTTCAATAATTTATTCATTATCAGTCTTCTGACCTTTTTCAAGAGGTTTCTCTTCATCTATTTCTGCTGAAAAGTCAGCATTTTCGGTTTCAACAAGCAAATTATACCATTGAATCAATTTTTTGATATCTGAAGGGTATACACGATCACGATCGAAATCAGGCACAATTTCCCCGAAATATGTACGTAAGGAATTAGCATCTGTTTTCGGATCAATTTTTGCTTTCGCTCCGTTTTCTTTTGCTTTGAGTGCTTCCATAATTTCACGAAGTGGCTTATCTCCTGTTTCTGTGTACATTGAGATATCATTCAGCACAATTACTTTGTCAGATGAATGTGCTGGTAGTCTTTTGCTATCAATAATAGATTCCACTATAAGCATATTTTTACCTTGGGAAAGGACTTTGTACAGACCTGGTTTACCAGAAATGGCCACAATTTTTTTGAACATTTTGATGATTATTTAAGTTATTAAAAGAAGTTGTGAATTTTGTCTTTAGTTTCAGATATTGTTTGAATGAATGCGTTTACCTGAGGAATTAAAGCATGGATACCGTCATTTTCAATTATTACATCAGATTGGCGAATAAGCTCGTCCTGAGATAATTGATTTTTGATACGTTCACTTACAGCTTCAGGATTAATACCGCTTCGTTTGCACACCCGTTCGATGCGGAGTCCTTCAGGTGCAATGACACAAATGATCTGATCATAATGTTTTTCAAGGCCAGCCTCAAACAGAATGGCTGTTTCTTGTGCAACTGCAGGAATTGTTTCGTTCTTCAGTCCATCAACCCATTCCCTGAAATCCCTCTCAACAGCCGGATGAATCAATGCATTTACAGCTTTGAGTGCTTCTTCATCGTTGAAAATATGTTCGGCAAGATTTTGTCGGTTTAACAAATTATCGGTATAAATATCGAATCCGAAAAGTTGAATGAGACTTTCCTTCAATTTGATATTAGTATTACATAATATTTTAGAACGGATATCTGAATCATAAACGGGAATTCCTGATATCTGGAATAATTTTGACACAACTGATTTGCCACTTCCAATGCCACCTGTTAAACCAAGAATCTTCATCTACTTTTTTTCAATCAAACAATCTACCGTCTCAGGTTGAATTCGTAAATTACTAATGTTTGCCGGGCTTTTGATCAATAAGACTTTCTGTGAATTTTTATCTGATTTTAACAAGTTAGAACGATCTACAGATATTTGAAAATCTTTTTGAGATATTTTAGAGTAGGCAGAAAGACCTACAAAAAAAGAGGCCTTAACACTTGAAGGAAAAGAGCGTAAATTTTCATCAGAAGGAAAATTCAGACCTGTGACAGGTATCATCAAACTCTGTTCTGTAAATTCTTCAACGTTTAAATGAATTTCAACAAAGTTTTTGGAAAATTGTGCACAGGGTATTGGAACCAGACTCAGAGAAAAAATCGAACTGTCATTTAAGTCACGAACTTTAAGTACAGATGTTTCCACCTCGGTCAGTTTCTTCAGGACACTTTTGGGTGCATAGACTATAATGGAAGATGGATAGATCTCAGGGTTGCTTGATAACATGTGCTGAACGGAAAGCGTTATATTGGAATTTAAGTGAACCGGAATTACTTTATATGCTCTTTCTGTAAAGAAAACAGAAATAGTATCAGGCTGTATAAGAAGTAATTGCGTTGTTGAACTTAAATGATTGCGTAAATAAGGATCGAAGATAGAAGAAGGAATTTTGCTTGTTTCATCCTTGCGGTACCACTTCTGCAAGTCCACATGAACTGCCAGCTCACTCCGATATCTGTAATAGTGATAAAGGTTTGTGCCTTTGTCGCGCAAGGTTATTTTGATTGTTTTTGGAAGTTCTTTGGCTACAGTGTTGTGTAAAGGAACACCGGAATATATAATAGGTATATCCATCTCAACTTCTCTGATTGTCTGTAAGTTTTGAAGAACCCAGAAAACGCAGGAAATTAAAAGAAAAATCAGAAAAATCAGCACTTCCCTGCTAAGGGAACTTTTTAAAAATGTGCGAATTTTTCTGATTATTTGTTTTAGAAACAACAATATGCTTGAAGGTCCTTTCACGAAAAGAAGTTATTTCTTTTCCTCTATAGCTGATGGATCCTTGCTGCCTGCAAAGACTGCGGATTTCTCTACACGAATACGTACGTTGTCGGATATTTCAATGATGAAAGAGTCCTCCTTAACGTCTTTTATTTTACCATAAATACCTCCAGAGGTGACGATGTGATCTCCGGTTTTAAGAGCTGCGCGCGCTTTTTGAATCTCTTTTTGCTTCTTGTTTTGAGGCCGGATCATGAAAAAATAAAATACAACAAAAATAAGGATAAGAGGTAATAGCATACCCATAGCACTACCAGAGCCGGCTGCCGAAGTTGTTGCTTGTAAAAAAATACTTGCTAAAGTCATAGTTGTTCTTTTTAATGGATAATTCGCAAATATACGTATTTTTCAAGAATAATCAAGTTTGAAACCGATCTCTTCTAAGCCTTAAAAAGTTTATTTTCCTTGCGAAGTTTTGTTACAATATGGTCAAGTGTACCATTAATAAACATCCCGCTTTTTTGAGAGCTGTATGACTTGGCAATGTCAATATATTCGTTAAGGCTTACATTGACTGGTATACCTTCAATGTCTATTATTTCGGTCAATGCAACTTGTAAAATAAGCAAATCCATCATAGCGAGGCGTTCAATGTCCCAATTTTTTATCGCTTCATCAATCAACGTGCGATAGCTTTCCCGTTTCCGGATAGAAGTACAGAAAAGCTCCGATGCGAATTTCTTGTCTGTCTCATTTTTGAACATTGGCAGTAATTCCTGATTTGCTCCTGTTTCTGCTTTGAAATGCTTGATAGTTTTCATGACAAATGTTATGATTGTGTCAAGGTCATCATTCCAATAGATACTTTGTTCTTCGAGCACCTCATTTAGCTCTTCATTATCTTGTAAAACTATCTTGAAAATTTTACGCCACAGTTCCTGATCTGCTTCATAGTCAACCTCAGGAGCATTCATGTAGTTAATGTAGAAATTGCTTGAAATTATTGTCTCATAGGTGGACTTTAAAAAATGTCCATGATTTGCCCATGACATTTTTGTATTGTTCAGATACGTTTTTAAACTATTGTTCTTTGCCAACTGGGAAGCAAAAGCATTATTAATAAAACGGCAATTGGGATTTTTTTCTTCTTCGGATGGACGATATTTGTTCCGTCCTGTTTCTGTGCGCTGAAAAGCATACTCAGTAAGGGCCAGAATTAATTGCAATAAGTAATGATATAAATCACATGCCTTTTCTATACTGTGAAAAAACTCTTTTTCTGCCTTTGCCAAATCTTTTGTTTCGCTCTGATAATAAGCGTAAACCATTTGAACAACCTTGATACGAATAAGGGCGCGGTTAATCATTGTTTAAAGGAACTACTTAGAATTGTGTGACAAAAGTACTACAAAAATCCGAATGGAACATTGGTATTTCCAAATAAAATGCGCAAATTTGGACAATTTAAATTTCAAAAATTAAAGAATGATGGAAGATTATAGAAGGGATGATCCGGATGGACGTGATAAGGAGATTGCTTATAGCCGCTCTGTAAAAGCCGGTAAACGTATTTATTATCTTGATGTTAAACGGAGTCGTAATGAGGATTTGTATTTATCATTGACAGAAAGTAAGAAGAAGGTTTCCGGTAGTCCTGAAAATCCTGAAATCTCTTTTGAAAAACATAAAATATTCTTGTATAAGGAGGATCTGTCTAAATTTACGGAAGCTTTGATTGATGTAATTAAATATATGGAGGACAATGACCTTTCTTTAACTGCCAATGATTTAAAGCAAAATAAATTAGTAGAAAAAACAAGTGAGACAACATCTGGCGCGGATTTTTCTGATGATCTGGATGATTCAGAGCCAGCTATCAAATTGGATATCGAGGATTTTAAGTAAAAAAGCAGTTGAACTTTTGGTTGCATGAATCCTTTTTCCTAATTTTGCACCGCTTTTGACACATCCGTGTGATGGGAAAATTTAGAAGCAATTTCTTAAAATTTTTGAGTAACACAAAAAAACAAATGAAAAATCTAAAATTAAACGGTACCCTGAGATCGGAATTTGGGAAAAAAGCTTCCAAGTCGATCCGCAAAAACGGAGATGTGCCTTGTGTGCTTTACGGCGGCAGTGAGGTGATTCACTTTCAGGTAAAAGACAATGATGTAAATGCATTAATTTACACACCTGATATTTTTACAATAGAATTGGATATTGAAGGCAAGAAATATATTGCTATTCTTCAGGAATCTCAATTTCATCCGGTAAGTGATAAAGTATTGCACTTGGACTTTATCGAAATTTCCGATACAAAACCTATATTAATGGATGTCCCTGTTCGTCTGAACGGATTATCCCAGGGTGTTAAAGATGGTGGCAAAATTAGTCAGGATCTCCGGAAAATTAAAGTTAAAGGACTATATAAGGATATTCCTGAAGTCTTGAATATTGATGTTACAAATCTTGGCTTAGGCAAGACGTTCCAGGTTGGTCAGCTTCATTTTGATAACCTTGAAATGGTAACTGGCAAACAAGTAGTCGTTTGTGGCGTTAAACTGACCCGTGTAGCTCGTGGCTTAGCTGCTGCTGCTGCCGCACAAACAGGAGGAGACGCAAAATAAACAGTCAATTTTTGATGATATAATTTAAAAGCCGGGCTACAGATGTCCGGCTTTTTTTTATTTTTGCATGAGTATCTTATAAAAAATAGAAATACCATTTTAAATATGAATTTTTTAATAGTTGGTTTGGGAAATATCGGAGATGAATATCAACATACCCGTCATAACATCGGTTTTGATGTAGTGGATGATTTAGCCCGGAATGCAGAAGTTCTGTTTAGTGATCAACGTTACGGATCAGTTGGAAATATGAAACTTAAGGGACATATGCTTACACTTCTTAAACCGTCCACCTTTATGAATTTAAGCGGTAACGCCGTACGTTATTGGATGCAGTTGAAAAAAATTCCGCTCGAAAATATATTAATTATAGTTGATGATGTCGCATTGCCATTCGGAAGCTTGCGTTTACGGGCCGATGGCAGCAGTGCCGGGCACAACGGACTTAATAATATCCAGGAAGTTCTTGGTACAACCAAATATGCCAGATTACGTTTTGGGTCTGGCAGTGATTATCCTAAAGGGCATCAAATTGAGTACGTGCTTGGGGGATGGTCAACCGAACAGTTGAAAACGCTTCCTGAACGTATAGATACAGCCGGAAAAATTATCCAAAGTTTTTGTCTTGCCGGGATAGAACGTACAATGAATGATTATAATAAACGCTGATGGCTGCAGAAGTACGTATCGACAAATGGTTATGGGCTGCGCGTATCTTTAAAACACGAAGTATTGCGGCAGAAGCTTGTAAAAAGGGCCGTATAAGCATTGCCGGAAGTCGTCTGAAAGCTTCCAGAACAGTAAAAGCGGGAGATGTGATTGAAGTGCGTAAACCACCTGTCACATGGTCTTTTAAAGTTTTGCAAGCCATCGATCATCGCATTGGTGCTAAATTGGTGTCTGATGTTATGGCGAATGTCACAACGCCTGATCAACTGGAAATTCTCGAGATAAGCAAATTAAGCGGTTTTGTTGACAGATCAAGAGGCCTGGGGCGTCCAACAAAAAAAGATAAGCGTGAACTTGATTCTTTCAAGGAAAATGATGATGATTGCGATTTTGACTTTGATTTTGATTTCTGAAGATTCTTATAAACGGAACGAAAGGAATTTATATGGAAAATGTGAAATTCGATTTAAGTATCATTATTGTAAATTACAATGGGCAAATCTGGCTTAGTAAACTTCTGCCAGGCTTAAGGACGTATTACCTTCAAAAAACGAAATGCAATGTTGAAGTTATAATCGTTGATAATGGCAGTACCGATGATTCTGTCCATTTAATAAATTCTTTTGATTGGATTAAACTGATTGAGTCCGGGCAAAACAATGGTTATGCTTATGCAAATAATATTGCATTGAAAAACAATGAAGCCAAATATATCATGCTTCTCAATAGTGATACGGAATTTTTTGCAACCGATTCCAATCTTGATCAATTAATAGACTATCTGGACCAAAATACAATGACAGGAATAATTACTCCACGTATAGAATTGAGTGATGGACGGCTGGATAAGGCTTGTCATCGCGGTGAACCTACTCCCTGGGCGGCGTTTACCTATTTTATTGGTTTAGAGAAGTCTTTTCCCAAAATACGTATATTCGCACAATATCATCTTTGTTACAAAAACATAAATGAGATCCATGAAATTGATGCCTGTTCAGGAGCTGCAATGATTGTGAGAAACTCAGCCCTCACGAAAGTTGGATTTTTGGATGAGCGCTTTTTTATGTACGCTGAAGATATTGACTGGTGCCATCGTTTCAGAAGCTCTGGATTTAAGATTATCTTTTATCCGAAGGTAAAAGTGATTCATCATAAATATAAGTCAGGCATCCAAAATATAGATACAGAGGCTAAATTCAAAATCCAGGCTTATTTCTACAAAACCATGTTGCAATATTACGATAAATATTACAGGGAAAAGTATCCTGAATTTTTCCGCTTGTTTTTGAAGTTTATGATTGGCTTTAAACTAAAACGAATATCTTCTCTCCATTAGAAAGAAGACATTCATTTTAGTTTTTGATAGAAAGATCTTTTTAGGAATGCTTTTCTTTAAGTGCTTCATATATTTCAGCCTCAATGCGTTCCGCCATTTCCGGATTTTCCTCCATGCATTGTTTTGCTGCTTCGCGACCTTGTGCAATTTTAGTATCCCCGTAGCTGTACCAGGAACCGCTTTTCTTAATGATATTTAAATCGGAACCCATATCTATAATCTCGCCGGAATGAGAAATGCCCTCCCCATACATGATATCAAATTCTGCTTTTCGGAAAGGAGGTGCGACTTTATTTTTGACTACTTTTACACGAGTCTGGTTACCTGTTGCTTCTTCGCCGTCCTTGATTTGTCCGATGCGACGAATATCAAGACGGACGGAAGCATAAAATTTCAAAGCATTGCCTCCGGTAGTCGTTTCGGGATTCCCGAACATAACGCCGATTTTATCACGTAATTGATTGATGAATACACAAGTTGTGTTGGTCTTGCTGATAGCCGCAGTAAGTTTACGAAGAGCCTGAGACATCAGACGGGCCTGCAGGCCCATTTTTGAATCGCCCATTTCTCCTTCGAGCTCTGCTTTAGGTGTAAGAGCAGCAACAGAGTCTATTACGATAATATCTATGGCAGACGAACGAATCAACTGTTCCGCAATCTCTAAAGCTTGCTCACCGTTGTCTGGTTGTGAAATCCATAGATTTTCAACATCAACGCCAAGTTTTGCTGCATAGGAACGGTCAAAGGCATGTTCCGCATCAATGAAAGCGGCGATGCCGCCAACCTTTTGTGCTTCCGCTATTGCATGTATGGCCAATGTTGTTTTACCAGAAGACTCAGGACCGTAAATTTCAATGACACGTCCACGAGGATATCCCCCAACTCCCAAGGCTATATTAAGGGCAATTGATCCGGTCGATATGACTGGCATATCTTCAATGATTTCATCTCCCAATTTCATTAAAGAGCCTTTTCCGTAGGTTTTATCGATTCTTTCTCTTGCTGCCTGCAAAGCTCTCAGCTTTTCGTTAACCGGTTCTTTTGTTTCAGCCGGATCTTTTTCTTTTGCCATAGTATTGGATAATATTTAATATAATATGCTTGCCAAAGGTAAGAGAAAAATGTTTGGCATAGCAATTAGTGGTGTTAATTAAATATAAATAAAACAATAAATTACAATTTTATTCAAAGCTCTAAATCCGTGTCGAAGAATTCCTTCCACGGTAAACCGTTTTTAGTCAATGCTTTTAGGAACGGATCAGGGTCGAATTCTTCAACATTGAAGACTCCGGCTTTTTTCCATTGCCCAGTCATGAACATCATTGCACCACAAACAGCAGGAACCCCGGTTGTATAACTGATTCCCTGGGTGCCGGTTTCTTTAAAGGCTGCTTCATGGCTGCAGTTTTGAAAAACGGCATAAGTCTTTTCTTTTCCATCTTTTATACCTCGAATTCTGCAGCCTATAGAAGTCTGGCCGGTATAATTCTTACCAAGATCCCCCGGATCAGGTAAAACGGCTTTAAGAAACTGAATAGGTACTATTTCAACACCATTATAGATGATCGGATCAATGCGTGCCATTCCGATATCTTGTATAACTCTCAAATGTGTCAAATAATCCGTACTAAATGTCATCCAGAAACGGGCACGCTTAATTGTGGGAAAATGTTTGACCAGTGATTCGAGTTCTTCGTGAAAAATTAAATACGACTCTTGATGACCAACTTCTGGATATGTCAGAGACTTATGAATTTCATGGGGTTCGGTTATGACCCATTGGCCATTTTCAAAGTATTTGCCTTTTTGTGTAACTTCACGAATATTTATTTCAGGATTGAAGTTTGTGGCAAAAGCTTTTCCATGATTGCCTGCGTTACAATCCGTGATGTCAAGATAATGAATTTCATCAAAATAATGCTTTGCAGCATAGGCTACCCATACACCAGTAACCCCCGGATCAAAACCACAACCCAGAATAGCTGTCAAACCTGCTTTTTTGAACCGATCCATATAGGCCCATTGCCAGGAATACTCAAAATGTGCTTCGTCTTTTGGCTCATAATTGGCTGTATCAAGATAATTCACCCCACATTCGAGACATGCGTCCATAATGGTCAGGTCTTGATAGGGGAGAGCTACATTTATAACCAGATCTGGCTTTTCCTTTGTGAAAAGCTTAATTAATTGGTTTACGTCATCAGCGTTTACCTGAGCAGTCCGGATACGCGCATTCTCAATGGTACCGGCAATATCGTCACACTTCGATTTTGTACGGCTTGCCAATACAATTTCGTTGAAGATCTCCGGGTGTTGTGCCAATTTATAGGCAACTACCGTTCCAACACCTCCAGCTCCAATCTGAATTACTTTTCCCATAACAAATTAATTAAAGTCCGTAAAAGTAATAAAAAAACCTTATCTTTGCCCCGAATTTTAGGGGTGTCCTTGTATAGAGGACTGAGATAATACCCTTTGAACCGGATGTAGGTAATTCTACCGGCGGGAAAAAGACAGCATTTTATGCATTTTTTTGGTATCCTTCTCTTTTTGTAACCCCTTTTTAATGTTTCACTTAATAAAAACGAACATGAAAAGGTTTTTTTTGTGCCTTGTGGTAATGTGTACCACAATTTCTTCTTTATTTGCACGTACCGAATCGAAGGGCGTTCAATCTTCCATTACAGAATCAAATGTAAACTCCGTATCTTCAAGCTCAGGAACTGGAACCAAAGCAGATAGTACCAGAAGCCATCATCTGAAAGATGTCCTTGTCATTGGGAACAGGGCTGGAAGTAAGACTCCTGTTGCCCAGACAAATCTCAATGCCGATGCTATCCAAAGTTTAACAGTTGCCAACAATCTACCGCATGTTTTATGGATGACACCTTCGTTGGTAGCCACCAGCGAAAACGGTACGGCATCAGGGAACACATCTTTCCGCATTCGTGGTACGGATGCCAACCGTATCAATATAACGCTGAATGGAATTCCTTTAAATGATCCTGAATCACAGGAGGTTTACTGGGTTGATTTGCCTGGAATGACTTCTGCCTTGCAAAGTATCCAGGTTCAACGTGGAGTCGGGATTTCTACCAATGGAACTGGTTCTTTCGGAGCAAGTATCAATATGACGACGAAAGATCCGGGACAAGATTCCTATGTTGAATCTGCCACGACAGTAGGCAGTTATGGAACTTTCCAGCAAAACATTGCTTTCGGTACCGGACTTTTCGGAAATGGCTGTTCTTTGGACATGCGTTATTCCAATTTAACCACAGATGGTTATATCCGTAATGGCTGGTGCAAACATCAATCTTTTTTTGCTACGTTTGACAAACGTTTTAAGACATCAGATTTACGGATTAATTATATCTACGGGAATGAACATACCGGCATAACCTGGGAAGGCATATCCGAAGAAAAAATGAAAAATGATCCTACGTATAATCCTGCCGGTGAGATAAGCGATGGCGTTTATTACAACAATCAAAGCGACAATTACCGGCAACAATACCTGCAGGTCTTTTATTCAAAGGAATTGAATAAAAATTTGTTACTTAATACAGGTTTAAATTATACCAATGGCTTTGGCTATTATGAAGAGTATCAAAAGAATCAGACCTTTTCATCTTTGAACATACCAAAGCAGACGATTGGCAGTATTATACACGATACATCCGATATCGTTACCCAAAAATACATGAGAAATGATTTTTACGCAGCTAATCTAAATTTGCAATATGAGAAAAACGGACTGAATCTCCGGGTCGGAAGTATGTTTACCTATTATGACGGAGACCACTATGGAAAATTAGCCTGGGCTGAATATAACCAGGATATTCCTGTGGGGCAGGAGTGGGTCAGAAATAACGGAAAAAAGACAGATGCCAATGTTTTTGCGAAAGCAGAATACAGTCTCTTAAAAAATTTAAACGCCTATCTCGATCTTCAATATCGCTATGTGAATTATGCTTTAAAAGGAATTGATGATGATGATATGTCTGATTTGACACAGAACCGTACCTGGAACTTTTTCAATCCAAAAGCCGGCATATTTTATCAGATAAACGCTTTTCAAAAAATATTCGCATCAGTTGCTGTTGCTCATCGGGAACCAGCTCGTGCTGATATCAAAGATGAATTCAAGAATGGCAATGCGACAAAGATCGAAGCGGAACAGCTTATTGATTACGAATTAGGTTACAGCTATGACAATCAAAAATATATGGTTTCTTCAAACTTGTATTATATGGATTACAAGAATCAACTGGTCCCGACCGGCAAGCTAAATGACGCCGGATACAAATTGATGAGTAATGTGCCTCGGAGCTATCGCTTGGGTATGGAACTGACCGTTGGCTTGCGGCCATTGTCCTGGCTCCAGTTGGATGCAAACACGGCGTTGAGCAAGAATGAGGTGGTTGACTATACCGTATGGTATGATACCTATGACAATAGTACAGATTGGAACTTATTGACCAATCAGAAAAGCCAATACTTCAAAAAAGCCAAATTGCCTTTTTCTCCGGAAATGGTTTCCGCAATAGGTCTAAGTATTATTCCGGCAAAAAACTTTGCGCTGAGTTTGACAGAGAAACAAGTTGGCAAACAGTATATTACAAATACGCAGAATGATGATCTTACCTTACCTGCCTATAACACAACAAATGCATCATTGACCTATAATTTTAAAATAAAGGATTTTGCCCATGCTGAACTTGGTTTTTATATAAATAACATATTCAGTAATAGTTACAGTTGCAATGGTTGGGGTTACGAAGCACACTTCGCCAACGGAGATCCTACTTACACCGAAAAGGGTTTGTATCCTGTTGCACCTATTAATTATCTTACTAAATTTACAGTCCGTTTTTGAAATATATATGCAAACAATTATTCTTGCTGACGGTGAATTTCCTAAAGATGAGATGTTGCTGAAACTTCTTCGGGAAGCAGAACGTGTAATTTGTTGCGATGGTTCGGCCCAAAAGCTATTTGCTTTTGGGCGTGAACCTGACGCAATAGTTGGCGATTTGGACAGCCTTTCACCCAAACTAAAAGCTCAATTTGCTGATCGTATTTATCAATATGCAGATCAGGAAACCAATGATTTAACAAAAGCTGTAAAGTTTTGTATTAGCCATAACTTTACGGAAATCGGTATTCTTGGCTCAACAGGGCTCAGAGAAGACCATACTTTGGGCAATATTTCTTTGCTTGCTGAATATGCCTTATGGACGAAGTCGATATGTTTACTTACTGATTATGGACGGATAGATGCCATGCATTCTTCAAGAAGCTTTAAAAGCATACCAGGCCAGCAGGTTTCGATTTTTTCATTAACTTCAGATACATGCATTACTGCTAAAGGCTTACTCTATCCGATTGAGAACAGGTGCTTTTCTTCATGGTGGCAAGGGACGCTCAACCAAGCTCTCGAAGATAGCTTTTTTTTGGAAATCGACCACGGATGTCTTTTGGTCTATAGACTCAATCCTTGATTTTATTCTTCAACATCAAGATTAAGGATAGGCACCTGACGCTTAAAGGCCTCATTGAAGGAGATTAATGTTTCAGTACGTGAAAGTCCAAGAGGCTGCAATTTATCGTGAATGATGCTTAGCAAATGCTTATTATTCTTAGCATAAATTTTGATGAATAAATCATATTGGCCGGTTGTGTAGTAACATTCCACCACTTCGGGGATTTTTAGCAACTCAGATACAACATGTTTGAACTGTCCCGGATCTTTTAAAAAGATTCCTAAATAAGCAGAAGTCTGATACCCGATGGCATTAGCATCTATAATAAATTCTGATCCCTGGATGACACCCAGATTGGTGAGTTTTTGGATTCTTTGATGAATGGCTGCACCGGATACATTACATTCACGGGCAATCTCCAAAAAAGGAATGCGTGCATCCTCAGATATCATTTTTAAAATCTTTTCATCCAATTTGTCCAATTGATGATGTCCCATGATAAAGGTATTTAATGTTTATTGCTTTTTGAGAATAAATGCGGTACGAGCCGGTATGTATAGCTTCAACCATTCTAAATCCGTATTCTTGTCAAGCCCTTTTTGGGTAAGATGCTCAATACTTTCGTTAATCAGACCAAATCCACCAAACTGGGTAGAGTCTGTATTTAAAATAATTTTATAACTTCCTTTCGTGACCAATATACCATAACCTGTATATGATTTATATGGATGAAGATTGACGACATAAATATAATTACCTCGTTGGTAAGACAATACCTGATCTTCATCATTTTTACAACGCACTAACGGCAAGTTCTTCAAAAGTTTCTTGTCTGATTTAATATGTTTGATTAAAGCTCTGTCAAAGAGACTCAGATATTCATATTTTAAATGCGGATTATCTGCCAAACTCCACTGACGCCGTGCATATTTATAAGACCAACCATTACCCTGACGTGGAAAATCTATCCATTCGGGATGTCCGAATTCATTACCCATAAAATTAAGATAGCCTCCATTAATTGTGGTTGATGTCAGAAAACGTATGATTTTATGTAAAGCCATGCCCCGCTCAACAACAAAATTCGTATCTTCTTTCATCATGTGCCAATACATTTCGGCATCCATCAATCTGAAGATAAGCGTCTTGTCACCGACTAAAGCCTGATCGTGACTTTCTGCATAACTAATAGTCTTTTCGTCATCTCTCCGATCTGTTAAAGTCCACCATAAACTACTGGGTTTCCAGCTTTCGTCTTTCGATTCTTTAATAAGTTTAATCCAAAAGTCAGGAATGCCCATGGCTAAACGATAATCGAAACCAATACCTCCATTCTTGACAGGTACGGCAACTCCCGGCATACCACTGACTTCCTCCGCTATTGTAATGGCTGAAGGATTAATCTCGTGTATCAATTTGTTGGCCAGTGTAAGATAGCAAATAGCATCACCATTCTCGTTGGAATTATAATAATCCGCGTAGTTGGTAAATTTATCGCCTATGCCATGACTTTTGTAAATCATTGAGGTCACACCGTCAAAACGGAAGCCATCGAAATGGAATTCTTCCAACCAGTATTTACAATTGGAAAGCAAGAAATGGACAACGTTATCTTTCGCGTAATTGAAGCAGAGAGAATCCCATGCCGGATGTTCTTCATTAAAATACAAGTCTTTACTGCCATCTAAGGCACCAAGCCCTTCAACCGAATTCTTCACAGCATGTGAATGAATAAGATCCATTATCACGGCGATACCCATCTGATGCGCTTCGTCAATGAGTTGCCTTAATTCTTCTGCAGTCCCAAAACGGGAAGAAGGAGCGAAAAAACCCGATACATGATAACCGAAAGAGCCATAGTAAGGGTGCTCCTGTATGGCCATTATTTGTAAAGTGTTGTATCCCGCTTTAGCCACCCGTGGCAAAATATTCCTTCTAAACTCATCATAAGTGCCCACCCGTTCTTCTTCGACAGCCATCCCTACATGACATTCGTATATGAGCAGAGGATTGTTATTCGGCTTAAAAGAGGTGCTTTTGAAAATATAGGGTTGTTCCGGTTCCCAGACCTGGGCACTGAATATTTTAGTTTGCGGATCCTGTATGACTCGTTTCGCCCAGGCAGGAATACGTTCTCCCGAACCGCTAGGCCATTCTACGAACATTTTAAACAAGTCTTTATGGTGAATAGCTTCTTTGGGCAGTTTTACTTCCCATACGCCATCGTCTTTCCGCTTGAGTTGATAGTCCTCACGCAAAGTCCAGTTGTTGAAATCACCGATCAGATGGATGTCTGTGGCATTTGGAGCCCATTCACGAAAAATCCACCCCTCCGACGTGTTTTGAAGGCCAAAATATAAATAACCATCTGAAAAATCAGAAAGATTTTTACCTTTTGCAAGATCAGCCTCCCTGTCAACTGCATACTTGTATCTGCCGTTTATTGCATCCTTGTAGGGCTCCAGCCAAGGATCATCCTGAATGATTTTCAATAGTCCCTTTTTATTATCAGAAGAAGCCATTATTTCTAAGTTTATTTATACCACAACTTTTACAATAATTTTTTTGATCGGACCATCTCCGATAGCTGGTGCATGTCCGTCTTCAGGAAAAAAAATGACAAATTCACCTGGGTTGACTGTCATGTAAGAGGTCGGTTTTTCTTTATAGAAAATGATATCTTTAACCGGATTATAAGGGTCAATTTCTTCTTTACAACGCTCAATAGATGCCCATCCCATTGTTTCCTGACCGTTCAGTACTACCTGAATATCAATGTATTTTTTGTGGGCTTCCACTTTGGCAGCCTCTTTCTTCTTTCCATCAATTTCCGCAACGGAAAGGTACAGATCATCACCTTCCAGAACAATTTTAGATGGTGCAACTTTAGAAAGATCCTTATTCAGTATATATTCAAATGCTTTTTGAAAGCGGGGATTTAATGAAAAGTAGGTGGCTGCATTATTTAGAGAGTCATGAATCATAATGTAAATTATTAAGGTTAAGAGCTATATTTACAGATGAAAAATCTTCATATTTGGACGTTTTTCGCTTGAAACGTTTTACAAATATAGATGATAATTGGGAGAAACCGGCAATAAAAAGTATATTTGTACAAATCGTAATTCTATAAATTTCCTAAAATATGTCTCATTTGCCGTCTCTAATATTTGACCTGGCACTTATACTTATTTCAGCAGGATTTGTAACACTTTTATTCAAGTGGTTGAAACAACCGGTGGTTTTAGGTTATATTGTGGTTGGAATAATTGCAGGCCCTCACCTTGGAATTCTGCCACTTACTGTTACTGATTCAGCAAATATCCAAACCTGGGCTGATATTGGCGTAATTTTTCTGCTGTTCGCATTGGGACTGGAATTTAGTTTTAAGAAGCTTGTATCGGTTGGGAAGACAGCCATACTGACAGCATTGATTGTCGTTCTTGGAATGCTTGTTTCCGGCTATATCGTTGGAAAACTATTGGGAATGTCTGATTTAAGCAGTCTATTCCTGGGAGGAATGCTTTCAATGTCATCCACGACTATTATTATCAAGGCCTTCAAGGATTTGAATTTACAGAATGAATCATTTGTCAGTCTGGTTTTTGGTGTTCTGGTTGTAGAAGATCTTTTTGCCGTTATCATGATGGTGATGCTTTCAACTATTTCCGTTAGCAAAGTTTTTAGTGGGGGTGAGCTTTTGCTCTCAATCACCCGTTTAATATTCTTTCTTACAATCTGGCTCATTTTAGGCATTTTTCTCATACCGACCTTATTGAAGAAAACAAGAAAGTTAATGAATGAAGAGACTTTGCTGATCGTTTCTTCCGGATTATGTCTTGGGATGGTCGTTGTTGCCGTAAAAGCGGGCTTCTCTGCTGCTCTTGGAGCATTTATCATGGGCTCTATTTTAGCTGAAACAAATGATGCCAAACGCATAGAGCGCGTAATCGAACCGTTGAAAAATCTTTTTGGCGCTATCTTCTTTGTCTCAGTAGGTATGATGGTCCAACCTACCATAATAGCAACGTATGCAGGGTCGGTAATCATACTTATTCTCACCGTTATTGTAGGACAACTTCTTTTTTCAACAGCCGGATTCCTGATTTCAGGCCAAACCCTGAAGGTGTCCCTGCGTTCAGGTTTCAGCCTGCCGCAAATAGGAGAGTTCGGCTTTATTCTCGCGAGTCTTGGTCTAAGTCTTGGTGTCCTTGATGCTTTCATTTATCCAATTATAGTTGCTGTTTCCGTCATTACCATCTTTACCACACCTTATTTCATCAGACTTGCAGATCCTGCCTATTACTTCTTTAAGAAAATTTTGCCCGAAAAATGGTTTAAAAAAATAGATGAACCAAGGATAGAAAAAAGCAGAACGGTAACAAATGGCCAAAAAGCCTGGGGAAATCTGATCAAAGTCTATTTCTCTTATATGATAGTCCTCTCTGTTGTTGTTATAGCCATTCTGTACCTTGCTTTAAAATTTTTATATCCACTTTTGCAAAGTAGGATGGGCCCTGAATGGTCTTCCGGCATCGCTTTCCTGATCACAGCCATTACCATATCACCTTTTCTTCGGGCAATGATGAGCAATAATGGAAGTACCAAGAGTATGTTCCTAAACTTGTGGATGGAAAAGTCCTCTAACCAAAAAATTTTGATTGCTTTGGTTGGGCTAAGGACAATCCTTGTTTTCATAACGATCATGTTTCTCATCAATGCCTTTTTCTCTATCCCGATCCTGATTAATTTATTATTGTCTGTCGTTATACTGGCCGTCATTTTACGTTCAAAATGGTTGCTTAAACGATTCTGGCACCTTGAAGCCCGTTTTCTAATCAATCTTAATGAACGGCAAATGGAGGATAATTTAAAAATAATAGAGGCTAATAAGGGCGTGATGCAACTCATCGACATGCAAAAAAATCATTGGCTGGATTATAAACTTTACACTTGTGCCTTGCGCGTTAAAGCAGATTGCCCCTTTATCGGGCACAGTATTCGTGATTTACATATCAGAAAAGAATACAATCTGATGGTTGTTCGGATTCGTACTGCTGACAATAGCTTCATAAACATTCCATCCGGTGACTATATTATTCACAAAGGAGACACTCTGCGACTTGCCGGGAAAAAAAATTCTCTCAGGAAACTTCAAGAGAACGAGATGTTGACCTTGCAATTTGTGGATCATTCATTTATGACGCTTCACGGATTTTCGAAACTCGAATTTGACCGAAAAAAGAAAGGAGAGCGGATTACCTGCTCCGGAATTCCTCTAAGTCAGAGAGCGCCCATTGCCGGTAAAAATCTGAAAGAATCTGCCATTGGGTCACAAACCAAATGTCTGGTGGTCGGACTGGAACGGGAAGGTGCCAGAATCGTCAATCCAGATGCTGAATGTATTCTCCAGGAAGGCGATATTGTTTGGGTGATTGGAGAAGAAAAACCAGTTTCAAAGCTTATTCAGGAAAATATATACTTTGTTTAAATAATCATACTTACTTTGCTATTCTTTTCCCTGCTTTTTCAAAATACTTTATGGTATTTCCCAAATCACCTTATGAAGTTTTGAAATTAGAGACTGTGTTTCATGATTTAGATGTACATCTAAATTTGCTAAGACGTACATCTAAAGGGTGCTGAGACGTGCATCTAAATACTGCTGAGACGTGCATCTAAATAGCAAGTCACAGTCTCTAATTTAGAAATCCACCCTCTCTGTTTTTAAGCATCAAGATCTACTCTTGGCAGGGGCTTTCGCATTTAAATAAAACCGAGTAACTTCTTTATTTGCTTTACAGATCGGAAATGACTTTATATTTCGGAACCAGCCACTTCATGATTGCCCATGCCAGCAAATAGGCAAAGGCACAAGCGGAGAACATAATTGTATAAGCTTTGTTAGTGCTGAAGGTGCCGTCCAGGTAACCGGCAAACAATTGGACCAATACACCGCCAATACCGCCGGCACAAGCACCAATACCGGTTACAGAACCAACCGCTTTTTTAGGAAACATGTCGGACACGGTCGTGAAAAGGTTGGCAGACCAGGCTTGATGGGCAGCGCCGGCAACGCAGATAATGGCAATGGCTGCAACGATACCGAAGGTTCCGGCTGCCCATTGGGTGAACAGCAAAACGACCGGACATACGGCAATAATAAGCATTGCTGTCATACGGGCCTTATATGTCTCCCAACCTTTATTGATAAAAGACATAGGTATGGATCCACCGTAAACAGAACCAATAATGGCAATACCAAAAACGATGAAGTTCGTAAGCATTACGTAAGTAGCAGTCATGTCTGCAGACATTCCTGTACAGAATTGATGCTTTACATAGGTGGGTAGCCAAAAGAGCAGAAACCACCAGACACCGTCCGTCAGGAATTTGGCGACCGTGAATGACCAGGTCTGACGGTATCCAAGCATCTTTAGCCACGGCACCTTGGTCCTGCCATTGGCTTCGTCCGCCTTTTCCTCTGCTGTATCATCATTGTGAATGTATTTGTATTCAACTTGTGTGAGCCGGCCCTTTTCCATAGCTCTTTTAGGTGTCATATACAGGCTGCCCCAGAAAATCAACCAAATAAAGCCAATGATACCGGTAAGCAGAAAGGCCATTTGCCAACCTTCAAATACACCGAACAATTTGTGGTCTCCAGTCCAGATCAACAAACACCAGGGAACCAATAAGGAACAAATCATGGCACCGATATTGGCGCCGGAGTTAAAGATCCCTACGGCTAATGCACGTTCCTTTTTGGGAAACCATTCAGCGATGGTTTTGTTCGATGCGGGGAAGTTACCGGCTTCACCCATACCGAAAAAGCTTCGGGCGACTATATGAGATCCAAGACCTTTGCCCATAAAGGCACTTAAAATTCCGGCAATAGACCATACAATCAAAGATCCGGCTAAACCGATTTTGGTTCCGACTTTATCAATGACCCAGCCGGATACCAAAGTAAAACCAGCGTAAAATAAGGTAAAAGCTGAAGTTAGATAGGAGAACATTTGTGGTGTCCAGCTAAATCCTTCCGGTGAACAGAAATAGTCTTTTAAAAAACCGATGACATTTCTATCCATATAATTGATAGTCGTGGAAAAAAGCAGCAAGGCAACGACTGTCCACCGATATTTTCCGACCTTTTCGGTCATATTATTCATAGTATTGAATTTAGATATTTATAATTTACAACAGCCGTCTAAAACGGTCTGAGATGTAATACAGACCTGTTTCAATTATTCTATTGACGGGCTTTTTCGATATACATTAAAGATTCTTTGCACAGAGTGGTGATTTCACTCCATTTTTTTGCTGCAATTACTTCTTTTGGAAAGAGTTTTGATCCCATGCCTACACAGGTGACGCCTGCTTTAATCCATGCAGTCAAATTTTCTTCAGTTGGTTCTACGGCACCGGTCACCATTAACATAGTCCAGGGCATTGGCCCCGTGATGTTTTTAACGAAGGAGGGACCGCCAACATTTCCTGCAGGGAAAACCTTACACAAATCACAACCAACTTCCTGGGCGAATCCGATTTCAGAAACGGAACCACAACCAGGTGTATAAGGTACAAGACGGCGGTTACAAACCTTGGCGATTTCAGGATTGAAAAGGGGACCAACAATAAAATTGGCACCGAGTTGCAAAAATAAAGCCGCCGTTGCCGGATCTACAATTGAACCTGCACCGACAGCCATTTCCGGACACTCTACGGACGCAAACTTCACCAATTCGCCAAAAACTTCATGAGCGAAATCCCCACGATTGGTAAATTCAAAAGCACGAACACCACCATCATAACATGCTTTCAATACATTTTTAGAAACTTCTGCATCTTTATTGTAAAAAACGGGGACCATGCCGGTTTTCGACATGGCAGCCAAAACCTGGATCTTATTAAACTTTGCCATTGTATATTATATAAAATATTAGCGGGAAACACGACCTGATGCATCGCCTCCCATGAGTTTTTCTACTTCGTCAATTGTAACCAGATTATAATCACCATAAATAGTATGTTTCAGACAAGAAGCGGCCACTGCAAATTCTAAAGCTTTCTGGTCATCATCCGTGTATGTAAGCAAACCGTAAATCAGCCCACCCATGAAAGAGTCACCTCCACCCACGCGGTCAACAATATGAGTGATATCATAACCTTTGGATTGGTATAGCTTTTCTCCTGAATAAAGAATTCCTCTCCATGTATTATGACTGGCATTGATAGAACCACGAAGCGTAATAATTACTTTTTTTGCACGGGGAAAACGTTTCATCAGCTGAGTACATACTGATTCAAATTTTGCCGCATCCACTTCACCGCCTGTGTTGGCTACTTCAAAGCCTTCCGGTTTAATTCCGAAAACTTTATCAGCATCTTCTTCATTGCCCAGAATTATGTCGCAACCTTCAACCAAGGCCGGCATAACTTCTGCCGCTGTTTTGCCATATTTCCAAAGATTTTTGCGAAAATTCAAATCTGTTGAAACCGTAATACCCATTTCATTGCAAGCCTTAATAGCTTCAAGACATGTGCTTGCCGCACCCTGTGAAAGAGCGGGCGTAATCCCTGTCCAGTGAAACCAGTCTGCATCTTTTAGAACTTCTTTCCAGTTAATCATACCTGGCTTAATTTCTGCGATTGAAGAGTGGGCACGGTCATAAATGACTTTGCTTGCACGTGCTACAGCACCTGTTTCCAAAAAATAAATACCTAAACGGTCACCTCCGAAAATTACATTTTTTGTACAAACACCATGTTTATGAAGATCCATTAAGCAGGATTGAGCAATGTCATTTTTAGGCATACGGGTTACAAACTCGGCATCCATACCATAATTAGACAGAGAGACAGCGACATTTGCTTCACCTCCTCCAAAAGTAGCAGTATATTCTGAAGTCTGACAGAAACGTTCATAACCGGGGGTAGCTAAACGGAGCATGATTTCTCCAAAAGTTACAACTTTGTTGCTCATAGTGATTTCTTATTTGACGATTTTTTAAAAAGTTACAAGTTTACAAAAATAAAAATAAAAAAGGATGTCATTCGGACATCCTTTTTTGTAATATCAAAATTTGAAAAAGTTTTTGGCATTATAGTAAGAAATGCCTTCAACCATTTTTCCCAGAAAGTCCATTTCTGTTGCCGGAATTTCTCCTTTCACAACATCGGTCCCAATCAAATTACACATGATACGACGAAAATATTCGTGACGCGGGTAGGAGAGGAAACTTCGGGAATCGGTCAACATCCCGACAAAGCGGCTCAGTAATCCAAGTGCGGAGAGTGAATTCATTTGGGCGGTCATTCCGAACTTTTGATCGAGGAACCACCAACCAGCTCCAAACTGAATCTTTCCGGCGACTGAACCATCCTGGAAATTACCGATCATGGCAGCAACCATTTCGTTGTCGCTTGGATTTAGGTTATAGATAATTGTTTTAGCCAACATATTGTTTGTATCGAGTCTGTCGAGAAATTTACTCATATTTTTGGCCACGTTGAGGTCACACATGGAATCAAAACCTCTATCAGCTCCGATTTTTGCAAACATTCTGGAATTGTTGTCACGCATGGGACCGTAATGGAATTGTTGAACCCAGCCCGATTTGAAATCCATATAGGCTAATTGTACCAATATGGCTGACTTGAATTTCAGGATTTCTTCTTTCGTCAGATTCTTTCCACCATATATCTTATCAAATATGGTACGGATTTGTGCATCTGTATAGTCTTCAGCATAAAATTCTTCTAATCCGTGATCACTGAGTCTACAGCCGACAGAGGCAAAAAAATCATGTCGAACCTGTAATGCATCAATAACGTCTGAATAGTTGGAAATGCTTACCCCTGAAACATTGGATAACTTTTCGATATAAGCCCGAAAACTATCTGGATTTTCAACGGCCGTTACTTTATCCGGACGCCATGCAGGCAAAACTTTAATCTCAAAACCTTCTTTCTGCAAGGCAATATGGTATTTGAGACTGTCAATGGGATCGTCGGTTGTACAAACCACCTCCACTTTAAATTTCTTCATGAGACCACGTGCGGAAAATTCAGGGGTTTGAAGTTTTGCCGTACATTCATCATAAATTTCGTGTGCAGTTTCAGGTTTCAAAATCGTATTGACACCGAAGGCTTTTTGCAGTTCCAGGTGCGTCCAGTGATAAAGAGGATTACGCATGGTATAAGGTACAGTGTAAGCCCATTTCTCAAATTTTTCCCAGTCCGTGGTATCTTTTCCTGTGCAAAAACGTTCTTCAATACCATTTGCACGCATTGCGCGCCATTTGTAATGGTCTTCTTCCAGCCAGATTTGGCCCAGGTTGTCAAATTTTCTGTCTTTAGCAATAAATTCCGGATTTAAGTGACAGTGATAGTCTATGATCGGGAGATTTGCCGCATGCTTAAAATAAAGCTCTTTAGAGACTTCATTATCAAGCATGAAATCGTTATCCATAAACATTTTCATATTTTATTTGTTTAAAATTCAACGAATAGATCAAAGGAGACGAATATACGAATAATTTTTTATATCCGATATTATCCCTATTTTTGTCAGCAGAGATACTGAAAAATATATATTAATTAATCATTATATTCATGAAATTATTAAATAGGAAAAACGTTCAGGCAAAAACATATCCCGAACGTGTCATTCAATTCGGTGAAGGTGGTTTTTTGCGTGCCTTCGTTGACTGGATTCTTTACAATATGAATGAAAAGGCAAATTTCAATAGTAGTGTTGTTGTTGTTCAGCCTATAGAAAAAGGACTTGTTGATGTATTAAATTCTCAAGATGGCTTATATCACCTCAATCTTCAGGGAATCGACGAAGGAAAGAAAGTTGATAGCATACAATTGATTGATGTTATTAGTCGTGGTTTGAACCCATATACACATTATGAAGATTATCTGAAACTATCCGAAAATCCGGATATGCGCTTTATTATTTCCAATACAACTGAAGCCGGCATAGCTTTTGACCTCACCTGTAAATTTGATGATGCTCCTGCCAAATCCTATCCTGGGAAATTAACGCAACTCTTGTATCACCGTTATAAATATTTCAAAGGGGCGGCAGATAAGGGCTTTATCGTGTTCACTTGTGAATTGATTTTTCACAATGGTAAAGAACTGGACAAATGTATTCATCAGTATATCGATCTTTGGAACCTCGAAGATGGATTTAAAAAATGGTATGAGACAGCCTGTGGTGTATATTGCACTCTAGTTGACCGTATTGTTCCCGGATATCCAAAAGACACCATCGACCAAATTCTGGAAAAAATCCAGGTTGAAGATAAATTGGTTGATAAAGCGGAAATTTTCCATCTTTGGGTTATTGAAGCTCCGGAATCTGTTGCCAAAGAATTTCCAGCCAGAGAGGCCGGTTTGCATGTTTTGTTTGTGCCTGATGAAACGCCATATCACAAACGTAAGGTCGTTATGCTTAACGGGCCGCATACGGTGTTGTCACCTGTAGGTTATCTGTCTGGACTAAATACGGTTCGCGAATGTTGCGAAGATCCTGTCATTGGCAAATTTGTGCATAAAGTGCAGTTCGAAGAGCTGGCGGAAACACTTGATCTACCCAGGGAAGAAATTCAAAAATTCGGAGAAGATGTACTGGATCGTTTCCGAAATCCATTTGTGAAGCACTATGTTACCAGCATCATGCTTAATAGTTTTCCGAAATTCAAAACCCGTGATTTACCCGGACTGAAAACATATCTGGAACGTAAAGGCGTATTACCCGAAGGTCTCGTTATGGGCCTTGCCGGTATTTGCACCTATTATAAAGGAGGTAAACGCGGAGAAGATGAGATTGTTCCAAATGATGATAAGAAAATCATAGATTTGTTGACTGGTCTATGGGCTGAAGGGTCCACGGACAGTGTTGCCGAAGGTGTGCTTGGTGCTGAATTTATCTGGGATGAAGATCTGAATAAAGTTCCCGGGTTGACAGACATGTTGAAAGCCGATTTGAAGAGCATTCAGGAAAAAGGGATGTTGGAAACAGTTAAGACAATTTTATGAAACCTACGCTTATATTAAAAATTAATCCGGCAGATAATGTAGCAGTTGCAATTGAACCGCTCAATGTCGGACAAGTATTGAGCGTCGATGGACAACAAGTCACTGTAATCGAGGATATCCCTGCAGGGCACAAACTTGCCCTACAGCCTTTTTCCGAGGGCGATCACATTGTCAAATACGGATATCCGATAGGTCATGCCCGCACTGCTATTGCCGAAGGCTCTTGGGTTAACGAAAAAAATATAAAGACCAACCTTGAAGGAATCCTGGATTACACCTATAATCCCAGGTTGGTTGAGCCTGAATTCCCTAACCGTAGCCTTACTTTTAAGGGCTTTAAACGCAAAAACGGAGATACCGGTATCCGCAATGAAATCTGGATTATCCCGACGGTAGGTTGTGTCAATGGTATCGTTAACCAATTGGCGGAAAATCTGAGAAAGGAGACAAACTGTAAAAACATGGATGCCATCGTTGCATATCCTCATAATTATGGCTGTTCTCAGTTGGGAGAAGACCACGAGAATACCCGAAAAATATTACGGGATATGGTGCTTCACCCCAATGCGGGAGGTGTATTGGTTGTTGGGCTTGGGTGTGAAAACAATCAGATCGGCGCTTTTCGTGAATTTCTGGGTGATTTTGACCAAAGCCGTGTCAAGTTTATGGAAGTCCAGAAAGTCAAAGATGAGTTTGAAGAAGGTATGAAACTTCTAAATGAAATCTATGCAATAGCATCCAAAGATATCCGTATCGATTGTCTGCTTGGCGAACTTAAAGTTGGTTTAAAATGCGGTGGGTCTGATGGCTTTTCCGGAATTACAGCCAATCCGCTTTTAGGTAGATTCTCGGATTTTTTGGTTGCTCAAAACGGGACGACTGTTCTTACGGAAGTTCCGGAGATGTTTGGAGCTGAAACTATTTTGATGAATCGTAGTGCGAATAATCAGATATTTGATAAAACCGTAAGCCTTGTCAATGACTTTAAGGAATACTTCATGCGAAACGATCAACCAGTTTACGAGAATCCATCTCCCGGAAACAAAGCCGGTGGTATCTCGACACTTGAAGAAAAATCGCTTGGTTGCACTCAGAAATGTGGAAAATCAACGGTGCGTGATGTTCTCCAGTATGGAGATCGCATTAAGACGAAAGGTCTCAATTTGCTTAGTGCTCCCGGCAATGATCTGGTTGCATCAACGACTTTGGCTGCATCAGGATGCCAGATTATTCTTTTTACAACAGGGAGAGGTACACCATTCGGCAGTTTTGTCCCGACAATGAAAATCTCTACGAATACGAATCTTGCCGTCAATAAGCCGGGTTGGATAGATTTCAATGCAGGAACCATTGTGCAAGGTGAAACGATAGAAGATGCTGTTGAAAGATTCATTGGCTATATCCTTGAGGTGGCTAATGGAAAGAAAGTGAACAATGAGATAAAAGGCTACCGGGAGATCTCTATTTTTAAGTCAGGTGTAACACTTTAAGAAGTATTGGCTATGCAATCCTGTATTTGCATTATAAATCTAAAATTGTTAATAAGCATTAAATTGAAGGCCTGAAATAGTGCTTAAACAAAAAGGCCGCTTTTCACAAAGCGGCCTTTTTATAGGTTTTCAATAGGTATTAGTTCTTAAGGTAAAAAAGATTGTATTAGGTTAACGGCACAAAGATTCACCTTTTTTCACAACTCTCCAAATAAAAATATATATTATAAAACATGTTTTTGCATATATTTTTTGAATAATGATACATTTCTCTGTATTTTTGCAGAAAGGGCAAATTTAAAAAGTATTATCTATATCATCATACTATGAGTGAAAATATAATTGTTGAAGAAGATGGCAAAAAAAGGCTCAATTTTATAGAACAAATTGTAGAAGAGGACCTGAAGGAAGGAAAGAACGGCGGACGTATTGCGACGCGTTTTCCACCTGAGCCGAACGGCTATTTGCACATTGGCCATGCCAAAGCCATCTGTCTTGACTTTGGTATAGCTAAAAAACACGGTGGTACTTGTAACCTTCGTTTTGATGATACCAATCCTGTGAAAGAAGATGTGGAATATGTCGATTCCATTATGGAGGACATTAACTGGCTTGGCTTTCAATGGGATCATTTATATTATGCCTCAGATTATTTCGGCAAGCTATATGATTTTGCATTTGAAATGATTAAAAGGGGGCTGGCTTATGTGGATGACCAATCTGCAGAAGTTATAGCCCAGCAAAAAGGTACTCCGACAACACCTGGAACCGAAAGCCCTTTTCGAAACAGAAGTGTTGAAGAAAATATAGATCTGTTCAGACGGATGCAGGCCGGTGAATTTGAGGAAGGAAGCCGCGTACTCCGTGCCAAGATTGATATGGCTCACTCCAATATGCATTTCCGTGATCCACTTATGTACCGCATTCTCAAGATGGAGCATCACCGTACCGGAGACAAATGGAATGTTTATCCTCTGTATGATTTTACACATGGACAATGTGATTATTTTGAAGGTATTACACATTCCCTTTGTACGCTTGAGTTCGAAGTGCATCGTCCCCTTTACAATTGGTTTGTCGACCAACTAAAAAATGGTGATTATCGTCCGAGACAAATAGAGTTCAATAGACTAAACATTACCTACATGGTAATGAGCAAACGCAAAATGCTTCAACTGGTCAAAGAAGGACATGTTTCCGGATGGGATGATCCACGTATGCCGACCATCTGTGGCTTGCGTCGTAGAGGTTATACCCCGGAATCCATTCGTAATTTCATTGACAGTATCGGCTATACAAAATTTGATGGCGTTATTGATCAAAGTCTTCTTGAACATAGTATTAGAGAACACCTTAATGCCATAGCACCTCGTGTAAGCGCTGTCCTTCATCCAGTAAAACTGATTGTGACAAATTATCCTGCTGAACAAGTTGAATGGAATGAAGCAGTTAACAATCCCGAAGATGAATCAGCAGGAACACATTTAGTCCCTTTTGCCCGTGAACTTTATATTGAAGGAGAAGATTTTGTAGAAAATGCCCCACCCAAGTATTTTAGATTAAGTCCGGGTAAGGAAGTGCGTCTGAAAAATGCATACATCGTAACTTGTACCTCTTGTTTGAAAAATGCAAATGGCGAAGTGGAAGAAATTTACTGTGAATATCTGCCTGAAACAAAGTCGGGGCAAGCAAATTCCAATCATAAAGTGAAAGGGACAATTCAATATGTGACGACGGAACACAGTCTTAAGGCCGAAATCCGTTTATATGACCGGCTATTGAGCGTTCCGAATCCTGCCGAAGTCAAGGACACAGATTTTATCGAATTGCTTAACCCGGATTCTCTGCAAATTATCAATGATGCCAGAGTTGAATCCATATTAGAAGATGCAAAACCCCTGGATCATTTTCAGTTTCAGCGTATCGGTTATTTTAATCTTGATCCGGATTCAACACCCAGCCATCTGGTTTTTAACCGTACTGTATCATTAAAAGATACCTGGGGAAAAATTACTGAAAAAATGAATAAATAATATATTTATTTATTATTTTTAGGAAAGAAAACATCCATGATGGAAGAAGACAAAGACTTCAACATTGCAGAATTGGTACAACGTTATGAACATGGTCTCTCAGATGGACATCCAGGCTATTTTGACGTTGAAGAGTTGGAAGAAATTTTCGATTTCTATCTAAGCCGTGGGCGAAATAAAGAGTCTTCAGAAGTGGTGGAGCTGGGTTTACGGATGCATCCGAACAGCAGTACTTTACTTCTGAAGCGGGCAACACTTTATATGGAGATAGGCGAACCCAGGCGTGCGCTACATATTATCGACCGCTTGCCTGAACAAGCAAATCAGGAGGCTATGATGACCCGGGCCCAGATCCTCCTTCAATTAGATCGTCGTGAAGAAGCCCTTCGTCTATTACATCGTATAATGGATGAAGAAAGTTTGGATAAGTCTTCCTTATGTCTGGATATTTCAGGTATTTTAGTTGAAGAAAACTTACATCTTGAATCCATTGAATTTCTACTTCAGGCACATCAAACAGATGAAAAAAATATTGACATACTTTTCGAACTGGCTTATTGCTATGAACAGATAAACAGTGCTGTCAAAGCCATTCAAACTTATCAAAAAATTCTTGACGTTGATCCCTATTCAAGTGAAACATGGTTTAATCTTGGCCAGGCTTTTTTTAATGAGAACCGATATGGAGAAGCAATTGATGCCTATGATTTTGCGTTGACAATTAATCCGGACGACACTTTATCTTTGCTGCAAAAAGCACATTCTTTGTTCCAAAACGGACAATATATTCAAGCTGCGGACTGCTATGAAGAATACGGTATCAGCATGGAAATGACGGATATAATATTGGTGTATAAAGGCGAATCCTACGAAAAGGCTGACATGTTTGAAGAGGCAACCGAATGCTACAAAAAAGCGTTGGATATGAATCCGAAAAATACCGATGCTTGCACCGGAATCGGGATTTGTTTGATGGAAAAGGGCGAATTTAAAAATAGTCTGGCATGGTTTGAGAAAGTTCTCCGTCTGGATCGTTCCATTAGTGAAACATGGGTTTATATTGCAGAAGTGTTTGTAAATCTGGAAATGCCGGAAGAAGCATTAATGAGCTATATGCGTGCTTTGCAAATAGATCCGGTTCAGGCTGATGTTCTTGCTTCAATCGGGAATCTTTTCTTTGATGCAGAGCAATATGAAAAGGCATTGACCTATTATCAGAAAGCCGAGGCCATTGATCCTGAAATAAACAGCCTGGATTTGTTTTATGCTTTGGTCTATGCTAAACTCGGAGCGAACGATATCTCAATAGAATATTTGAGCAAAGCCATCAAAAAAGATGAAGATGCTCAAAAAATATATGATGAGATTTTAAAAGATAAGCAACCATGAAACAATATGGTTTGTTGGGTTTCCCACTTATACATTCGTTTTCATGTAACTATTTTACGGAAAAATTTAAAATGGAAGCCATTGATGCACTCTATCAGAATTTTTCCACGCCAAATATAGATTTGTTTCCCCGGCTAATTAATGATAATCCACTATTATACGGTCTTAATGTAACTATACCATACAAACAAGCTGTTATTCCATATTTGGATAGTCTTGATCCTGAAGCAGAGGCCATCGGAGCAGTTAATGTCATCAAAATTAATCATGACAGAAATGGAAAACCACATTTGACCGGGTATAACTCTGATTTAACGGGGTTTCGTGAATCAATAAGACCGTTCATAGATAATTTACGAAACAGGATCAAAGGAAAGAATGGCGATGAGCTGAATGCAAACAAGACATTAAAAGCACTGATTCTTGGCACCGGAGGTGTTTCGAAAGCCATTGAGTACGGTCTGGAACAGTTAGATATTGAAACCATGCAGGTCTCAAGAACGCAGGCTTCCGGACTTTTTACTTACAACCAACTCAATGAAGATATATATAAAGATTACGCTATCATTGTAAATGCAACACCTCTTGGTACAATGCCTGAAATAGATACTTGTCCTCCTATCCACTATGAATCAATAACCCCGGATCATCTGCTATTTGATGTTGTTTATAACCCGGATAAGACACTCTTTCTGAAAAAAGGAGAACAAAGAGGAGCCACCATAAAAAACGGATTGGAAATGTTGCATTTACAGGCGGAGGCCGCCTGGAAAATCTGGAATCAGGAATAATCTATAGCTGCAATGTCCTTTTAAGCAGTCTATATCCCGAAATACTGGCCTTAAGTTGTTGTCCGGACTGAAGTGTTATTCGATAAAACTGTTTTTCATAAAGTTCAATTCTGGAGATCATATTGACATTTACAATGGTTGAACGATGAATGCGGACAAATTTTTCTGGAGGCAAATTCTCCTCAAAATATTTCATTGTTTGTTCTTTGATGAAATGCCCTGTTGCCGTATTAATTATTACATAGTCTCCTTCAGCCTGCAAAAAAAGAATATCGGCAACGGCAATTACATTTATTTTTTGTCCCACTTTGACTGTAATCTTTTCAATCCACTGTATTGCCGAGACAGAGTGTCCATAAACGCCATCTCCTTTGTCTGTTTTTGTTTCCGGCTTTTCTCCGTCCTCTTCAGAATCCTCTTCCAGCGAATCGCCCTCACTGTCAATTTTTGAATAAAAGCGGATAACTGAAGTGAAAATAAAAATACCAAAAACAATCTTCATAGGAATGCATTTCATAAAAGATAGAAAAGCACCTCCACCAAAAGCGATATAAACAAAAAGACTATCAACGCCGAGCCAGACAATAATGGTCAAAACGACAAGTGCAGAATAATTGATAATCTTTTGGAGATTATTAATTCCTGCCAAATCTGCAAAACTAACCACATACCAAAGAAGTACAAAAAGAACGCCAAACAAAAGACTTAAAAACAACCCGTCAAGCATCAAATAACTAACCTGAACCTGTGCCAGCCCAACCAGGCTGACAAATACCGCCAACCCAACCAGCAGACAGATCCCAAAGAAAAAGATGGAACGAGGTGAATTTTGAAAAGCTGGATGCTTCATTATTCTAATTTAATCTCTAAGCTTACACTCTCCAAAAGAACACTTGCCATCAATGACCAGAGTATGATTGTCATCAGGATTGAAGTAATGAGTCAGGCGATTATCATTAAAATTTCCAAACATTGATTCCCCACGCACATCAACATTCCATCTATCAGGCACAATGACAATGACAGAGCCAAAAGAAACTGTAATAGAAAGCTTTGTTTTACCTTCCGGCAAGGTGGTTTTTCGAAGATCAATAATAATCTCACCGAAACTACAATCTACTTGCCCTCCCTTGAATACAGGATCCAGTACGATGTTCTTTCGACTCTCAAAAGAGGATGTCACGTTAATATATCCATCATCGCTCTTATATTTATTGTAACTGTTCCAGTGCTCCGAGTTAGACCATTTTCGAGAATGAACATGACGATGACAACAAGGATGCCAGAATAGCCTGCATAAGGCGAAGTATATACCGGCAATAATCAGCAATATCGGCCACCAAAGATGTATGAAATTGACAGGAATACCTAATGCCGGATTTGATTGACCAATTTCCGGCATCAAGAAAAAAACACCGACAGTTAAAAAAACAAAAGCATTGTGAAATGATCCGTTCAGCAAAAAATACAATCCGGCAAAAACAACCCAGATTGGCCATGAAAAGAATAAAGGTCTGTACTCAGTAGGTAGAAAACCTGTGTTTATACCAAGAAATATGGTTCCGGCAATAATAAGAATAACAGAGAAAACAAGACCATGGTGCCTTGAATGGTAATGATTCTTCTCCTTGAGATTTGAGTCCATAATTGATTGTTTTAAAGTTCGGAACAAAAGTAATCACTCTGTTACCTCAATAAAAGCTGAAATCGATAAAACCAGGTATTTTTCCCGACGAAACAAGACTATTTCAAGATATTAGTCTATAAACCGTTTAGATAAATCATAAGCATCTATGCGGCGATCCCGAAGGAAAGGCCACCAACGGCGTACACTTTCAGAATGTGTCAGATTAATATCCGTAATCAAAATTTCCGACTCGGATGAGGATGCCAAAGCCAGTATTTCTCCCTGAGGACCAGCAATAAAACTATGACCCCAGAATCGGATACCCATCGTTTGACCAGAAGGATCAGCTTCAAAACCGACTCTGTTGACAGATATAACAGGCAGTCCGTTTGCGATAGCATGCGCTCTTTGAGAAATTGTCCAGGCTTCTTGCTGACGTTTTTTTTCGTTTTCATTATCACTGCTTTCCCATCCAATGGCAGTCGGATAAATCAAAATTTCAGCACCTTGCAAAGCCATCATACGTGCAGCTTCAGGATACCATTGATCCCAGCAAACCAAAACACCAAGTTTGCCCAAAGACGTATCAATAGGTTTAAAACCTAAATCGCCGGGCGTAAAATAAAACTTTTCATAATAAGCAGGATCATCAGGAATGTGCATTTTGCGATATTTACCTGCAATGGAACCGTCCTTCTCGAATACAACAGCCGTATTGTGATACAGTCCCATTGCACGTTTCTCAAAAAGTGAACAAACCAGCACAATACCAAGTTCACGGGCAAGTGCCCCGTAAAAATCCGTAGAAGGACCCGGAATAGACTCTGCCAGATCAAAAGCAGAAACATCTTCAGTTTGACAGAAATATAAATAATTATGCAATTCTTGCAATACTACCAATTCTGCACCCTTTTTTTTGCAGTTTCTTATCTGTTCTGCCAAAATCGACTTGTTGGTTTCAATATCTTCGCTGACTGCAGTTTGCACAAGGCCTGCTCTGATTATACGATTCTTCATAAGAATGTGATATAAGTATATGCAAATATAGTATTTACTTCAAAGAATGTTATCCTCTAAGTATTTGTTTAAGAGCATCACGGTTGATCTTTCCACTTTCGGTTCGAGGAATGGCATCAATCCGGATGATTTTTTTTGGTTTTTGAAAAGGAGGGAGGACTCTTGAAAGTAAAGACTCTTCAATAGGCTGTTCAACCACAAGCACTATAATTTCACCAAATTTTTTATCAGGGAGCGAAGAAATAGCAAAAGATGTTTTGATGAATTTCTTTAAAACGGCTTCTACAGATTCAATCTGAACCTTTAGTCCGCCTGTGATGATTACATTGTCTTTCCTCCCTAAAATCCGAAAACTGCCATCCGAAAATATTTCGGCAATATCATTGGTGTACAATATATTGCCACAAACCAGTGGTGCATCAATAATCAATGTGTTTTCGGGAGATAAAGAAATGGAGACGGAGGGAAAAGGCGTGAATTTCAAGGAAGCCATTGGGCCGTTTATACGTCTTAACGCAATGTGTGACAACGTCTCTGTCATGCCATATGAAGCATAAACTGGGTTTGGAAAATCCTTGAGCGAATTTTCCATTTCAGGATCGATGGTGTCCCCTCCAATCAATAAAGAACCAATCTGGTACAAACGTTGCTTTTCTTCGGAATTCTGCAAAGAATTATAAACCTGCAAAGGAACCATCGCAGCAAAACGATAGGTCTTATTCGTTTTTTTTAGTGGATTTCCCGTAGGATTCACAAGACACAAATCCAAACCGGCAACCAGTGCCCGAATAACCATCATTTTCCCAGCGATATAACACAAAGGCATACAAAGCAATATCTTGTCTTTCGTCTGAAAACCGAAATAGGTGCAGGTTAGACAGGCACTTTGAATCATATGAGCTTTTTTCACAAAGAGGGATTTTGGTTTACCTGTTGAGCCGGATGTCTGAATAGTCATCCACTCAGACGTATTAAACCATTCATGTAGAAAATGAAAAACCTCAAAATGAAAATCCGAAAGGCCAATAGTATTGTCTTTGGTAATATGCTTTAACGCTTCCTGAGTATAAAATTTTCCATCAATCAGGATGGTTTGTTTGGTGATATCGGTTTGAAACATTATCCAAAAAATAGATTTTCTCCTTCCGTATGTAAAGGCACTTTTATGTTATTTGTATAAAGCATACCGGTTCCAAGTCCATGATGAACCGGATTGTTCAGTGTCGCACACCATTGGGCAATAGCATTGAGTCCAATGTTTGACTCAAGTGCAGAAGTAACCCACCATCCAATACATAGATCATTTGCAATTTCAATCCATTCCTCACAACCCTTCAGCCCTCCGTGCAAACTTGGTTTCAGAATAATATACGGTGGTCTGATAAATTCGAGCATTCTCTTTTTTTCTTCATAGGTATTGCAGCCGATTAATTCCTCATCAAGAGCGATAGGAACGGGTGAGTTTGAAGCCAAGTCTGCCATTTCATTCCATTGTCCGGCCTTAATGGGCTGTTCAATAGAATGAATGCCAAGTTTCGCCAGACGTTTCAATTTATGAAGTGCCTCATCCGGTGAAAAAGCACCGTTCGCATCGACACGCAGTGTAATTGTATCAATAGAAAAATGTTCGCGGACAGACTCAATCAAAGCAATTTCTTCCTCAAAGTTTATAGCTCCGATTTTAAGCTTGATGCATTTAAAGCCCATCCTGATTTTCTCTTTTATTTGTTTGGACATCTTTTCATAAGTATCCATCCATATTAGACCATTGATGAGGATACTTTGTTCCCCTCTGGAAAAAGGTGTATCCCATAATGCAAAAGAACCTTTTTTAAAATGTTTCAGGGCTGTCTCAAACCCAAACAAGATTGAAGGATAAGGCCTTAAATATTCATAATTAATGGTATCGTTTAACTCAAAGTTCCGGCAAGCCTTTCTTAGAATCTCATTGTAATTGGGAAGATCATCACAACTCAGTTGGGGAAGGGGGGCACATTCACCGATCCCAATCCGTCCAGGATCTTTATCAGAAAAAATATGAATATACCAAACCTGATGTGTCAGGTAAATACCACGTGAAGTCCCCGCGGGACTTTTAAAGTTAAGCGTAAAAGGCTCGATGCTCGTCTTTAAAATCATAGCATCTTCTCTTATGGGAATTTAGGAAATTTCTTAAAGTCCGGTTTCCTTTTTTCAAGAAACGCATTTTTACCCTCCTGTGATTCCTCCGTCAAATAATATAATAAGGTGGCATCACCTGCGAGCTCCTGTATGCCGGCTTGCCCGTCCAATTCGGCATTCAGGCCCATTTTAATCATACGTAAAGCCATCGGACTGTATTGCATCATGGTTTTTGACCACTCCACCACTTCATCTTCCAGCTTGTCTAATGGGACAACTTTGTTGACCAAACCCATATCAAGAGCTTCCTGTGCGGAGTATTGACGACAAAGGAACCAGATTTCCCTTGCTTTCTTTTGACCAACAATTCTTGCCAAATAAGAAGCCCCAAAACCGGCATCGAAACTGCCGACCCGCGGACCAGTTTGCCCAAAAATAGCATTTTCAGAGGCAATCGACAAATCACAAACCACATGAAGAACGTGTCCTCCACCAATTGCAAAGCCGTTTACCATGGCAATTACAGGTTTCGGCAAAGACCGGATCTGTTTTTGAACATCCAGAATATTCAACCTCGGTATACCATCCTCACCGATATAACCACCTTTACCTTTAAAGTTCTGATCGCCTCCAGAGCAAAAAGCCTTGTCTCCTGCTCCGGTAAGAACTGCTACATGAATATCCTGTTGTTCGCGGCAAATGCGAAATGCGTCACTCATTTCCATTGAAGTGGTTGGCGTAAAGGCATTTCTGTATCTCGGACGGTTGATGGTAATACGTGCTATTCCTTCAAAATAATCAAATAATATTTCATCATATTCCTTTATGGTCTCCCAGTTTCTACTTGTTGACATAGTTAATAACTTTTTTTATAGTTTGATAATAAATTTCAGAAGCCGATTTATTCATTTCAGGAGAAGTAAATACTTCCAAAAAGAGCGTTTGTTCGGATTTTGCCTGAACGAACTCCGGCAAACATTTATCCAAAGCTTCAGCAGTCCGGGCAAAGAGGTATTTAAACCCGGCTGCCTTCACCCATCCTTCTGCGCACATGGAATGTCCGGCAGCAATATACTTTTCCAATACATCCGACTTTTTCAGTCCGGGCAAAAGGTGAAAAATGCCGCCTCCTCCGTTATTGATCAATAAAATGCGTAATCCTGAAGAAATGTACTTATTCGTAAGCGCATTCAGATCATAGAAAAAACTCAGATCGCCAACAATTAGAAAAGTCAGTTCAGGATGAAACAATGCAAAACCACTTGCCGAAGAAACAGTGCCTTCTATACCATTTGTGCCGCGGTTGCAAAGAACTTCAACAGAGGGAGCAACCGGGTAAAACTGTATGTTTCTTACGGCAGAACTGTTGCTCACATATAAGGCGGCATTTTCAGGTATTCTACGCATAAAGGATCCAACAACAGAAATATCGGAAAACGGAAGCCTGTAATCCGGTGGCAGGATGGATGACGTTACCTTTTCCCAAAGTTGGTGATAGCTTTTAGGATTATTGGTTGAAATCTCATCGGCAACAACAGCGTCAGCAAACCCCTTCATAAAAGAGACACCATCTGTCTCCACCAAATCCGTAAGCGATTTAAAGGTATCAACGCAAATCCCGGAAGCCACAATATGCCAGTGATTTTGAGGCGGATTATCTCTCAGAAACTTCTTTATACGTTTGGAAACGACATGCCCACCAATTGTAATCAGTAAATCAGGTGCATAATCGGCTGCTACTTCTTGAGGCAGGGCAGCCAACACCGCATCGAAATTTCCTATAAAAGCCGGAGAAGAAGCATTTGCAAGATGTTCACACAGAATGACGCAATCTGTTTTGCGGGACAGCGTTTCCAAAAGATCAATCAAATCTTTGTTACGGGGCATTTGTCCGAGCAGGATCATCCGTTTTCCGAAATATTTCCACTTTGAATAGAAGGAACCAATGTCCAGTAATTTATTCGCTGAATAAAGCTGAATTTTTCGAACTTGAGGAAGTGCTTTCTCCGTGAAATCAAACAACGGTTCGGAGACCGGAACATTAATATGGACAGGCCCCCCGTTTCTATGCGTGCATTCCATCAATGCTTCATTTACAAGCCTGTTGCAATACCACATGTCCTCATCCGATGTGATTTCAGGTATTTGGACGGCTTTCTTAACCATTGAGCCGAATACGCCGGGTTGTGGAAGTGTTTGGCCGTCCATTTGCCCAATCAAGGCTTGGGAACGATCAGCAGAAATGACTATAAGAGGAAGTTCCTGATAAAATGCTTCTGCTACGGCCGGACTATAATTCAGTAAAGCTGTACCGGAAGTGCAGCAGATGACGACAGGCTTTTTAAGCTTGCAGATCAATCCAATAGCAAAATAGGCGGCACTTCGCTCATCTACAATTGAATAGCAGCTGAAATAATCATCCTCGGTAAAACAATAGGTCAATGGCGCATTGCGTGAACCAGGAGAAACAACGATATTATGTATGCCGTAAGCTTTTAATAAAGCGACGGTTTGAAGTACATTCTTTTTTGATGAGAACATATCCTTAAAACTTTAATCCATTTTTAAACTTTAACCAATGACAACATTGTTCTCAACTTCTCTTCAGTTTCTTCCCATTCTGTTTCTATATCCGAAGAAGCCAGTAATCCACCGCCGGCAAAAAAAGTCAAAGATTCAGGTTCAATCTTCATACACCTTAGATTAACATACAGATCCGTATTCCCCGTTGAAGAAAGCATACCTGTGAAACCACTGTAATAAGATCTGTCGTAACCTTCCTTTTCTGCAATCAAACGATAGGCTTCCTTTCGTGGATATCCGCATACTGCAGGTGTTGGATGCAAAGATTCCAGCAGGTCACCGAGCTTCTCCCTGTTTTTAATCTGAAAGTCAAAGACCGTCTTCAGATGCATCAATTTACCCGCTTTTACTGTGTATGGTCCATCTTTTGAATAAGTCATCCCTTTCTTTAGCAACAAGGCTTCCAAATAATCCGATACAATTTGCTGCTCTACTCTGTTTTTCTGATCCCAATCACAGAATTCACTGCAACCGGATATCTTTTTCGTTCCAGCAAGAGCAGCTGTTTGTCCTGTTAACCCTTTTGCAGAAAGGAGTAACTCAGGAGAGCAGCCACACCAAGTCCCTGTCAGTGGGGTATGGCAAAGATAAACAAAAGCATCGGGATATGCCCTGCATGCCATTTCAAAGGTTTTCCCGGACGAAAATTGTTTAGATCTATTTATTGTATATTTTCTTGAAAGGACCACCTTTTTACAGATATTTGAACGTAAAGCAGTTTTAAATATCTCAAAAACCTTTCTATATTCAGCTTGAATTTCAAATCCGGACATTTGACTCAAAGATGCCTGCAGCTTTTCAACTTTAGAAGGCATAACTGTTTTTGAAAGAAAGTCAAAGATTTCTTTATCTCCAGTCAGCGTTATGTCCGGATGAATAAGTACAACCGGGTTTTGGGCAGAAATCATGAATGGTGCCAAAACAAACCCTTCTTCCCCATTTAATTCCGAAAGATGTTTAAAAGATTGAAGTTTCCTTCCCTTCTGCAGGACAAAAACAAGAATTCCGGATTCCGGTATTCTGTACAAAGAAAAACTTTGGTTTTGAGAGATTAATGTATCTAAAAAAGAATAGTCAACATTCATATAAATAATCAGAAGTCATGAATAAGCCACTTTAGAAAACAAAAGTACAAAGAAAATAGGACTTAATGTTCCTTACACAATGTTCTATAAAGAATGAGTGAACCAATGTTCATTAATTTCTAATGTTCAGGGCGGAAATGTAAATATGTTTTCATAAATTTGTACTTATTTTTTGCATTTTTATTTATGGAGAAATACAATACTAAGATAATTAGACTACTTAGCCGGTTTTTGGGAATGTCAATGGTAAGCCGTTGGATCATCTTTTTTATCGATTTATGGCTTTGCACTTTAGGTTTTATAATAATTGAGTATGTTCGTTATAAGCTGTTCAATGATTTTTCTTTTCCGGAATTTTTTATATCTGTTTTTTGTTTTCTTACCATTTGTGCTGTCTTTTTTTATATATTTAAGTCATATGCTGGCTTGATTCGACACTCCAATTTTCAAGAGATGTGGCGTCCTTTTAGTGCTTTGCTTTTATCGTGTTTTGTTTTGTATTTTTTCATGTTGTTGACGGATCCTTTGTCTAAAGATATTCATCTCTTTTTAATAGCGAATTTGTTTTTTGTCTGTTTGTTTATGATGCTTTTCGTGCGTTTCTGGATTGTTTATATTTACAATCATATGGTTTCTTATGCCAATGTTCTCTGCAGAAGAACATTGATTTACGAAATTGATGCTCATAGTATTGCATTGGCTCAATGGCTCTCCAAAAGTAGTCATCCCCAGCATCAAATTAAAGGTTTTTTAACACGTGAAAAGACTGCCAGAAAAATACGTGTTCAGGATTTACCGGTTTACTATATGAATGGAAACAATATAGACTGGTTTATGCGAAGAAATGAGGTTAATACAGTTATTTTCGCTGATTATAAAAGTATAAAGAAAGAAAGTGCCTTTGTTTCCAAGTGTATAGATATGGGTCTGTCTGTATTGGTTTCTCCTCCTTTTGAAGGTTTGGATACCAGCAAGAAGATCCGTTTTAAAATGAAACCTATACAGTTCGAAGACCTTTTGGGAAGGGAAGAAATTACAATAAATATGGAGCGGATAGGCATGCAGGTCAAGGATAAAGTGATACTGATAACCGGTGCTGCAGGGTCTATTGGGAGCGAATTGGTCAGACAACTTGCACAATTTAATCCTAAATTACTGGTCCTTTTTGATATGGCTGAAACGCCCCTTCATCATTTACGTCTCGAGTTAGCTAACTCATTTCCCGGACTGGAGTTTGTGGCTATTATCGGAGATGTCCGGAGTCAGAGCCGTTTAGAATATGTTTTTAAGAAATATAATCCCCGGATTATCTATCACGCTGCCGCTTATAAGCATGTTCCATTAATGGAAGAGAATCCATGCGAGGCTATTTTAGTCAATGTTTTGGGAACGATGAATCTCAGTAATATGGCGTTGAAATATAGTGTGGAAAGTTTGGTAATGATATCTACGGATAAGGCCGTCAATCCTACCAATGTGATGGGTGCATCCAAGCGAATTGCTGAAATATATGTTCAGTCTCTTGCCAAAGAATGTAAAAAGGATGGAACGCCGATTCGTTTTGTGACGACACGTTTTGGAAATGTGCTTGGATCAAATGGTTCGGTAATTCCATATTTCAAGGAACAAATAGAGGCGGGTGGACCTGTAACTGTTACCGATCCGAAAATAATCCGCTATTTTATGACAATATCTGAAGCATGCAGACTTGTCTTGGAAGCTGCTTCTTTTGGTAATAATGGAGAAATATATGTATTTGATATGGGAAGCCCTGTCAAAATTGCAGATTTGGCAAAACGCATGATAGAACTTTCCGGCTATATACCTGATGTAGATATAAAAATCAAATATATAGGATTGCGGCCCGGTGAAAAACTTTATGAAGAATTGTTGAATGATGAAGAAAAAACAGTTCCGACCGAACACGAAAAAATAACAGTTGCCAAAGTTCGACAATATAAATTTGAGAATGTTCAACAATCCATACAAATAATGATCAAATTTGCAAAAGATATTGAAATTAAAGAAACGGTGAAAGCTATGAAAAAACTGGTCCCCGAATATAAAAGCCAGAATTCGCCATTCTCTGTATTGGATAAGCATGTTGATATAGATGAGTTGGAAGAATAAAATACACTAAAAATAAGCCATGTCAAAAACAGCATTAATTACAGGTATCACCGGTCAGGACGGTGCATATTTGGCCGAATTCCTGATCAAAAAAGGGTATATGGTTCACGGAATCAAACGCCGTTCATCCCTGTTCAATACCGATCGTATTGACCACCTTTATCAGGCTCCATGGGAAGAAAACAGAGATATGATACTGCATTACGGAGATATGACCGACAGTATGAACCTAACCCGTATTATTGGTGAAGTCAAACCGGATGAAATTTATAATCTTGCGGCGATGAGCCACGTGAAAGTGAGCTTTGATACTCCCGAGTATACTGCGAACGCTGATGGAATAGGTACATTACGTATACTCGAAGCTATTCGTCTACTCGATTTAACCAAACAGACCCGCTTTTATCAGGCCTCAACCTCTGAACTGTATGGTCTGGTGCAGGAAGTGCCCCAAAAAGAAACAACCCCGTTTTATCCGCGTAGCCCTTATGCCGTAGCCAAATTATACGCATACTGGATTACGGTCAATTATCGTGAAGCATATAATATGCATGCAAGCAACGGTATTTTGTTTAATCACGAATCACCTTTGCGTGGAGAAACTTTTGTAACCCGTAAAGTGACCCGTGCCGTCTCCCGGATTGTACTCGGGATGCAACAAGATCTATATTTGGGAAATCTTTCATCCAAACGTGATTGGGGTCATGCAAAAGACTATATCAGAGCCATGTACCTGATCTTACAACAGGACAAACCTGATGATTACGTCATAGCAACCGGTATCACCACAACCATTCGTGATTTTGTTCTTTTGGCTTTCAATGAAGTCGGTATTTCCATTGAATTTCGGGGCGTTGGTCTTGAAGAAAAAGGTTACCTTACAGCTATTGACCGGACAAAATTTGAAGAAGTGGTCGGAGTTGAGCATTATGAGACTTTTTCCACCCGCATCGGCGAAATGGTTGTTGGGGTAAATAAAGCATACTTTCGACCGACAGAAGTGGACTTATTGATTGGAGACCCTACGAAGGCACGTACCCGCTTAAACTGGGAACCTAAATACGATTTAAAGGCTATTTGCAATGATATGATGCTCAGCGATATCAAACTGATGAAAAAAGAAACCTACCTAAAAGACGGAGGCTATCGCATCATGAATTATTTCGAGTAAAATTATGGATAAATTATCAAAAATATTTGTAGCCGGGCATCATGGATTAGTTGGCTCCGCTATTCTTAAAAATTTGAAGTCAAAAGGATACCGGAATTTTGTACTCCGTACCCATTCAGAATTGGATCTAAGTAATCAAAAGGCTGTTGTGGATTTTTTTGCAACTGAAAAGCCGGAATATGTATTTCTCGCAGCAGCCCACGTTGGAGGCATTGTTGCCAATTCTATTTATCGTGCAGATTTCATTTATCAGAACTTACAAATACAAAACAACATTATCGTTGAATCATGGCGTAATAATGTAAAGAAGCTCCTGTTTTTGGGCAGTACTTGCATCTATCCGCGCGATGCACCACAACCCATGCCTGAAGATTGTCTTTTGACATCTCCGCTGGAATATACCAACGAACCTTATGCCATTTCGAAGATAGCAGGACTCAAAATGTGTGAAAGTTTTGACTTGCAATATGGTACCAACTACATTGCCGTAATGCCTACCAATCTGTATGGCCCAAATGACAATTTTAATTTGGAGAAGAGCCATGTACTGCCTGCCTTGATTCGAAAGGCGCATCTTGGAAAATGCCTGAAAGCAGGTGACTGGACGGCTATTCGGAAAGATTTCGACCGCTATCCGGTTGAAGGTGTTGACGGACAATCCACCGAATCGGAAATACTTGAAAAGCTTTCCAAATATGGTATAACAGACGGAAAAATTACAATCTGGGGAACAGGAAAGCCCTTGCGGGAATTCCTGTGGAGTGAAGATATGGCTGATGCCTGTGTCTTCATCATGGAAAAAGTAGATTTCAAAGATCTTCAGGGTACAGAGAAAGAAATTCGCAATTGCCATATAAACATAGGGACAGGAAAAGAAATCACAATCAAAACATTGGTTAATCTTGTCGCAAAAGAGACAGGTTACACAGGCGAAATCTTTTTTGATGAAACAAAACCTGACGGAACGATGCGAAAATTAACCGATCCCGCCAAATTGCACAGCCTGGGATGGCACCACAACATTGAAATAGAAGAAGGTATTCATACCCTCTACAATTGGTATTTGGAATAATATGAATTTTGTTATCTTTGCTCACTAAAATTTACAACGCATGAAAGGCATTATATTGGCGGGCGGAAGTGCTACACGCTTATTTCCGTTGTCCAAAGCTATTTCAAAACAAATCATGCCGGTTTACGATAAACCGATGATCTATTATCCTCTGTCAACACTTATGTTGGCGGGAATACGGGAAGTACTTATTATTTCCACACCCCGTGACTTACCTATGTTCCGTGACCTGCTGGGGACAGGAGAAAGCCTTGGCATGCACTTCCAGTATATTATTCAGGAAACGCCTAATGGCTTGGCCCAGGCTTTTGTGTTGGGATCCGAATTTCTGAATGGAGAATCAGGATGCCTTATACTCGGAGATAATATGTTTTATGGTCAGAACTTCTCGGCCATGTTAGCCAAAGCGGCCAATCTTAAAAAGGGGGCTTATATTTTTGGGTATTATGTCAAAGATCCCCGTGCTTATGGCGTTGCGGAATTTGATGAGCAAGGCAATGTTCTTTCTCTGGAAGAAAAGCCAGAAATGCCAAAGTCGAATTACGCGGTGCCAGGTCTGTATTTTTATGATTCGACGGTTACAGCCAAAGCAGCCGCACTAAAACCTTCTGCACGCGGAGAATATGAAATTACCGATTTAAATAAAGTATACCTAAAAGAAGCTACTTTAAAAGTAGAACTTTTTGGCCGTGGCTTTGCCTGGCTGGATACAGGCAACTGTGACAGTTTGCTTGAAGCTTCCAATTTTGTGGCCACCATTCAAAACAGACAAGGCTTTTATGTATCCTGTATAGAAGAAATAGCCTGGCGTAATCAATGGATAGATGATGAACAACTTTTGAAATTGGGAAGACAAATGGAAAAGACAGCTTACGGACAGTATCTTATATCTTTAATCAAGGAAGTATGAAAACGTATATTATAACAGGCGGAGCTGGTTTTATAGGCGCCAATTTTGTAAAATTCATGTTGTCCACCTACGATGACGTGCAATTGATTGTTCTTGATGCCCTGACTTATGCTGGAAATCTTGGCACTATAGCCAAAGACATAGATGGCAAGCGTTGCATTTTTGTGAAAGGAGATATTTGCGATCAGGAACTGGTCACCTCTCTTTTTGAAAAATATCCAGTAGAAGTGTTGGTTAATTTCGCAGCTGAAAGTCACGTAGACCGCAGTATCGTTAATCCGAAACTTTTTCTTGAAACAAATATTCTGGGAACACAAAACCTGATGGATGTAGCCCGTAAATTCTGGATGACAGGCGAAAAGGACAGTAAGGGGTATCCCATCTATAAAACAGGCGTCCGTTTTCATCAGGTTTCTACCGATGAAGTATACGGATCGCTTGGCGCCGAAGGCTTTTTTACAGAAGAAACGCCCCTCGATCCCCGTAGTCCGTATTCAGCTTCAAAGACTGCTGCAGACTTGATTGTCAAAGCCTATATTGAAACATATAAATTTCCGGCTACAATAACCCGTTGTTCAAATAACTATGGTCCTTATCATTTTCCGGAAAAACTGATTCCGCTTATTATCAAGAATATTCTGGAAGGGAAGAAGTTACCAGTCTATGGAGACGGCAAAAATGTACGTGACTGGTTGTATGTCGAAGACCACTGCAAAGCCATAGACAAAGTAGTCCGATACGGAAGAGCAGGGGAGACCTATAATGTCGGAGGTCATAATGAAAAGCAAAATATCGAAATTGTAAAATTGACAATTGATACCATCCGGTATTTAATGGAAACAGATCCAGCTTATCAAAAAGTATTGAAAACAGATCTCTCAAACATATCCTACGATCTTATAACCTATGTCTCAGACCGTTTGGGACATGATATGCGCTATGCCATTGATCCGACAAAGATGAAGCGTGAACTTGACTGGGCTCCTGAAACCACTTTTGAAGTGGGTATTGTCAAAACCATTCGTTGGTATCTTGAAAATCAGATTTGGGTTGATGAGGTTACTTCCGGAGACTATCAGAAATATTACGAAAAAATGTATTCGAACCGATAAAAACATGCAATTTACCGAACAAAAAATAAAAGGGGTTTGGGTGATAGAACCTGTCGTTCACCTTGATCCAAGAGGCTACTTTATGGAAGCTTACAAACAAGTTGATTTTGAAAAATATATTGGCAAAGTCAATTTTATACAGGATAATGAATCAAAATCTTCTTATGGTGTTTTGCGTGGTATGCATGCCCAGGCGGGTGATGCCTGTCAGGCAAAGTTAGTGCGTGTTATTGTTGGTTCAGTTCTTGACGTCGTCGTCGATGCAAGGCGTGATTCCAAAACACTTGGACAATATGTGGCCGTTGAACTTTCGGCAGAAAACAAGAGGCAACTATTTGTTCCGCATGGTATGTACCATGGCTTTCTGGTTTTAAGTCAGGAAGCTATTTTTAATTACAAAGTTGATAATATTTATCGACCTGAAACAGAAATTGCTTTAAATTTTGCAGACCCAACCGTGAATATTAAGTGGCCTATTCCGTCTGAAGAATATGTGCTTTCTCCAAAAGACAACATTTCGCCATTCCTTAAGGAAGCCTATTTATTCGAATAAGAAAGATCTAATGAACAAACGTATATTTGTTTCAGGTTGTTATGACATGCTTCATAGCGGGCATGTTGCTTTTTTTAAGGAAGCTGCATCTTATGGAGATCTATATGTCGGTATTGGTTCTGATGCAACTATATCTGAACTTAAAGGTCGTCAGACCGTCAATTCAGAGCAGGAGCGCCTTTATATGGTGAAGTCTGTAAGGTATGTTGCCGATGCCTGGATCAATAAAGGCTCAGGAATACTGGACTTTGAAGAAGACATGCGTACATTCATGCCTGATCTGTTTGTTGTAAACGAAGACGGACATTCTCCTGCCAAGGAAAAACTTTGTACAGAGCTTGGCATCAATTATCTGATTTTAAAACGTATTCCGGAAGCAGGGTTGCCTGCACGTTCTACAACTTCACTGCGTAGTGGTACGCAATGCCAGTTGCCTTTCAGATTGGATTTAGCAGGAACATGGATTGATCAGCCTTATGTCTCTAAATTTGGTCCGGGTTGGGCCATCACTATTTCTTTGGAGCCGACCATCGAGTTTATGGAACGCTGCGGCATGTCAACTTCAACCCGCAACGCGGCCCGTAAACTTTGGCCATATCAGTTACCGTTGGAGCGACCTGAGAAACTGGCCGAAATGTTGTTCCGTTATGAAAATGAACCCGGAAGAACTGAAATATCCGGAGCTCAGGACTCCATTGGTATTTGTATGCCAGGATTAAACCGTCACTATTACAACAATAATTATTGGCCGGATAAAATCGAATCCTGCCATGATGAAACGATATTGAACTGGCTTGAAGAGCATATTTGCATGGTCTTGCTTTGGCCAAGGAAACAGGGCTTAAACCTGCTTAAAAAAACATATATCGACGAAGAACATGTGCTGGCACTGACCTCCGCAGCCGATAGTTGCTGGAAAGCCATCCTGAACAAAAATCTTGATTCTTTTGCGTCGGCCTATAAAGCTTCCTATGAAGCTCAGATAGCCATGTTCCCTTCCATGATAAACCAGGCTGTGGCAGAAGCCATTGAACCCTACAAAGACAAAGCACTTGCCTATAAAATGGCTGGAGCAGGTGGTGGTGGTTATTTGGCCTTGGTGTGCGAAAAGCCATTGGCAAACGCTATCAGGATTAAGATACGCCGGAAAGGCATGTAAAAATAAATAACAATATCAGGGATACAGCTTTTTGATAAGGTCGAAACGGCCCAATCTTTTAAGCTCCCGAATAATTGAGGCTCTCGAATCAGGCTCGTACCAAAAAAAGAACTGGCGCTGGCGAAGTTTCTCTTCCTTTGTTTTGGCTGTCCTGACTGGTTTAAGGGTATACGGATGAACCCCACTGTAGTAAATTTCTGAAGCAAGCGTCATAGGTGTTGGCGTGAAATCCTGAATCTGTTCAAGCTTGAAATTTAAGTTCTTGGTTTCTGCAGCCAGCTCAGCCATCTGCTCTTCCGTACATCCCGGATGAGAAGAAATAAAATAAGGAACAAGTTGTTGCCGTCCGCCTTTTTCCGTTTTAAGACGTTCGTTTTCAATATCTTCAAATATACCGTTAAATAGCTTGAATTGCTCGAAAGCAGGCTTGCGCATATAATAAAGAACATCCGGGTTGGTGTGTTCCGGTGCCACTTTAAGCCTGCCGGAAACATGATTGTATATCAGTTCTTTGATGTATTCTCTTGCAGCTCGGTTGGTGGCTGAAGCCTCCTGAACCAAATCTGGATCTGCTTTGTGCAACAAAAGGTCATAACGAATTCCGCTTCCAATAAAAGATTTCTTTATGCCATGAAGCGCATCCACTGCATGATAAATATTCAGTAAAGGACGATGGTCGGTATTCAGGTTCGGACAAATTTTCGGGTGAATGCATGAAGGCTTTTTACAAACTTCACAAATAGAAAGATCCCGCCCGTGCATTCCATACATGTTGGCTGAAGGCCCTCCCAGATCGCTCAAATAACCTTTAAAATCCTTTCTTTCAGACAGAATTTTCACTTCTTTCAGAATGGATTCCTTACTCCGGTTTACAACAAACTTCCCCTGGTGGGCGGAAATGGTGCAAAAAGCGCATCCACCAAAACACCCCCGGTGAATAGTAACGGAAAATTTAATCATTTCATAGGCAGGAATGGTTTTCCCTTTATACTTGGGATGTGGTAATCTGGTATACGGATATTCGAAACTTTTATCCATTTCTTCTGTAGAAAGAGGAGGGAAGGGCGGGTTTACGACTATTTCCATGTCACCGATATGCTGAATGAGCGTATCGGCATTCATTTTATTGGACTCCTCTTCAATATGACGAAAGTTTTCAATTTGTTTCAACTTGTCTTTCAGGCAATCTTCATGAGAATGAAGCCGGATAATCCCTTCGCTTGCACTCTCTGTCTTTTCTCTTAAATAAACCGTTTGCGGAATATCTTTGATGGTCGAAAAAGATTCTCCGTTTTTTAGACGACTACAAAGCTCAATCAATGGCTTTTCACCCATTCCATATATAAGCAGATTGGCATGACTATCTACCAGAATACCTGGCATCAATTTATCCGACCAATAATCATAATGTGTTAGACGACGGAGCGAGGCTTCAATACCTCCAATCAGGACAGGTACATCCGGGAAAAGCTTCTTAAGAATGTTCGAGTATGTGATGGTTGTATAATCAGGCCGTCCGCCTGCTCGTCCGTCCGCCGTATAAGCATCGTCAGAACGGGTTCGCTTATTGGCTGTGTAATGATTTACCATGGAATCCATACAGCCTGCGGAAATAGCAAAAAATAGACGTGGCTTCCCCATTTTGGTAAAATCGCGTAGGTCTCCTCTCCAGTCAGGTTGTGGTACAAGAGCGACTTTCAGACCTTCTGCCTCAATCAATCTACCAATCACTGCAGCACCAAAAGAAGGATGATCCACGTAGGCGTCTCCAGAGAACAAGACAACATCTACTTCATTCCATCCCCTTAGTTCTACCTCTTTTTTTGTAGTAGGGAGCCAGTCTGTCAAACGATACGTTTCACTCATTTTTATGCTTTCTGAACCTTATTCAAGGTCAATTACCGTAATACCTGTGCCTCCGAACTGAATATGTTCATCGTGATAATCCTTAACACCGGGAACAGTTCCCAGATATTGACGAATCAGCTGACGGAGTATCCCTGTCCCTGTTCCGTGTAGAATGCGGACTCTTGAAACACCTGTCATGATCGCATCATCAATAAAGTACATGACCGTTTGCAGTGCTTCGTCACCCCTCATTCCCCGAACATCTATATCCTGCTTGAATTGCAGCTTTTTTTCGTGAATCTCATCTGAAGCACGTTGACCTAAAGCCGTGTAAGGGTTCGCTTTTCCTTTTTTTGGAACAGCATGCTCCAGTAAATCCATATCAAAAGTGGATTTAACAGACTCAAAAGCCACAACCGCTTTTTTACCTTTAATTTCAATAATGCGACCAACCGTTTGCTGACCTTTCAGCCTGACAGTGTCGCTATTTTGGAAGGTCGCCTTTTCAGGTTTGAAAATCTTTTGTTCAGCGTTTGCAAGAGGCTTTCCATTTGCAGGTCTGTTTGCCTTTTCCGCTTCTCTCCGTTTTATTTTTTGAACCTTGCGGGCTATCCTTTCATCCGAGACATCATCTACTTTCTCAATCTCCTTCTTAAAAGTCTGAAGATCTTGTCGTAGAGTTTTTGTTTTTTCCTTATCTGCCTGTGCTTCTTTAATGCCACGAATCGTATTTTCAATTTTAGCATTTGACTCACTTATAATGCGTTCAGCGTCTACCTTGGCTTTTGACACAATCTCTTTACGCTGTTTGCTTATATCAAGTAGTTCGGATTCATATTTCTCAGTTAGCTCAGCCAACTTCTTTTCTTGCTGACGAATATTCTGACGCTTGTTTTCCCAATATCGTTTGTCCCTTACAATATCCTGCAGGAACTTGTCCATGTCAATATATTCAGAACCCACTTTTGCAGAAGCATCAGCAATCACTTCTTCCGGTAAGCCAATCTTCCGGGCTATTTCAATAGCAAAGGAACTACCCGGACGACCGATTTCAAGGGTGAAAAAAGGACGCATCTCATGTCGGTCATAAAGCATGGCTCCATTGATCAGGCCCTCGTTGTTATCAGCAAAATGCTTCAGATTACTATAATGTGTCGTGATGACTCCGTACGCCTTTTGGCGGTTGAACCGGTCCAGACAGGCTTCTGCAATTGCACCGCCAATTTTAGGTTCGGTCCCGGAGCCGAACTCGTCAATCAAAAGCAAGGTCTTTTCCTGACAATACCGCAGGAAATATTTCATATTCAGTAAGTGAGAACTGTAAGTGCTTAAATCATTTTCAATGGACTGTTCGTCTCCTATGTCAATGAAAAGATGCTCAAACCAACCCGTTCGTGAACGATCATTGACAGGTATCATCATACCGCATTGCAACATATATTGCAGAAGACCCACCGTTTTTAGGCAAACCGACTTTCCGCCGGCATTCGGGCCGGAGATAATCAAAATTCGGTTATACGCATTCAGTGAAATGGTTAGCGGCACAACCGACTTCTGTTGTTTACGCAAAGACAAAAACAATAGCGGATGAACAGCCAGTTCCCATTCAAGACAAGGCGCATCATCCATTTTTGGCTTTATAGCCCCGATATCTATGGAGAACCGTGCCTTGGAACGTATAAAATCTATCTCTCCGAGAAAACGGTAAGACTGCCTAATCTCAGCGGCAAAGGGCCTTATGGCATCAGAAAAGGCACTGAGAATATGAATAATTTCCCGACGCTCTTCGTTCTCCAGTTCACGGATACGGTTATTGGCCTCAACCAACTCTTCCGGTTCAATATAAACGGTTTTTCCTGTTGCCGATTCATCATGAACAATACCTTTTATTTTTCGCTTGAATGCAGGAGAAATAGGAATGACCAAACGCCCTTCCCGCATGCTGGGTGTGGCATCCTTGTCAACCAGCCCATCTGACTGTGCCTGCTTTAGAATCTGGCTTAGCCTTCTGGAGAGGCTTCCCATTGTTGAAGCCAATTCCTGACGGATTTTCGCAAGTTCGGGAGAAGCATTGTCTTTGATTTTCCCAAAATTGGAAAGAATGGCATCAATCTTCTTGAGTACATTCGGATAAACGATTGTTTTGCCGGCCTGGGCCGCTAAATGAGGATAGACAGGATCGCCTGTTTCGTCTGGCTTGAAAAACCGCACAATCTGATATATTGTTTCCAGTGAACGGCGCAGGTCAAAAAGCTCGGCTTCATCTAAATAGGTACCTTCTACACGCAACCTTTTAAGGGCGGGGCGAACATCAAAAAAATAACTTTCAGGAAAATTGTTCTCGTTTTGCAGAATACGTACAAATTCTTCACAACGAGAGAGTTGTTCAACTATCAGGTCGTAATGAGCTGAAAAGCTCATTTCATCCACAAACTCTTCCCCCAAACTGCTCGAACAGCCTTTTTTCAAGAGCTGCCGTATCTGGTCAAAACCTATTTTTTCTTCGAAATGCTCGGGGTAAATCATTATAATGCCTCAAAAAAAGATCTTTAGGCAAATATAAGGATTAATAACTGTGCAGTCAAAACACGAAGAAACATTGTTAAAGGATAAACTGTTGAATAAGCAATCGCCGGACGGTCATTATTGCTGCTTTCATTTGCATAGGCAAGAGCAGGAGGATCAGTTGTACTGCCTGCAAGCAAGCCCATTATTTCATAATAATCCATTTTTAGAATACCTCTGGAAATACAACCTACAATTAAAAGCGGGACAATGGTAATGGCAAAACCCATACCGACCCAGATCAGTCCGTCTGTTGTAAAGACTGTTTCCACAAATTTCTCACCGGCGGAAAGACCGACACTTGCCAGGAAAAGTGTTATGCCGATTTCTCTCAGCATTAAGTTTGCACTCATCGTTGAGTATGTGTTCATGTGGAATTTCGGCCCAAAACGTCCAATTAAAATAGAAACGACCAACAATCCACCGGCAAGTCCCAGCTTAACAGGTTGAGGAATACCCGGAAAGGTAAAAGGTATACAGCCAAGCAAAACGCCGAGCGCAATCCCAATAAATATGGGACCGATGTTCGGATGATCCAGGCGCTTAAGTGAATTTCCCAATACACCCTCAACATTCTTGACAGCCGATTCTGGACCAACAACCATAACCCGGTCACCAATCTGAATTTCAAGAGAGGGCGTAGCCAGAAAATCAAAACCGGAGCGGTTAATACGCGTGATATTTATACCATACGTTTTTGGCAATTGCAGGGACCCAAGTGTTTTGCCATTCACCGCCTCTTTGGTGACCAAAATACGGCGGGATACCAGATCCCCACTGTTCTTGTCCCAGTCCATCTCCACTTCAGAACCTAAAAAAGCAAGGACCTTACCGCGCTCATTCGATTCTGTTGCTACAAGAACGATGTCGTTTTCTTCAAGAAGAGCACTTTGCCTACATAAAGAGACAACGTTATTTTTGCAAATGCGTGATATGACAAAATGCGTACCCACATAATTGGTCACTTCCTTTACGGACTTATTGTAAATAGCTGGATTTTTGATCCGGATGCTTAAAAGGGTGAAGTTGTTGTTTTCCTGATTTTTAAGTTCGATGCGCTTATTCTCATCAGACATCTTGATGCGAAAAATGTATCGGATTAGTACGGAAGCACCGATGATCCCAATTACGCCGAGTGGATAAGTCGCCGCATATCCCAGGGCGATGGTCGGATCGCTAACCTTGCGGATCTGCATGTACGCATCCTGAGCAGCACCCAGACCCGGTGTATTGGTAATTGCCCCAGAAAGAATACCGACCATGGTCGAGATAGGATATTTTGTTGTGAAATAGAAGACAAGCGTCATTGCCACCCCAAGTAAAATGATGGCTGTAGCCAATGCGTTCAAGCGCATACCGTCTTTCTTAAAAGAAGAAAAGAAGCCCGGTCCAACTTGCAGGCCGATCGAATAAATAAACAGGATCAAACCAAATTCTTTTGTAAAATTCACAATGTCAGGTTCGATGTTTAAACCAAAATGGCTGACAATTAAACCGACAAAAAGTACCCACGTTATACCAAGTGAAATACCGTATACTTTAATTTTACCGAGCCAGACGCCCAAAGAAATAACAATTCCAAGAAGAAGTATCGTATGGGCAACAGAATTGTTCCAAACGAGATCGAAGAGCCATGACATTACAAACCTACTTATTTATCTGTGAAAACCTATGAAATAACAGAATCTTGAAAGCCTTCTGTTTTCGGGCGCAAAAGTACATATTTATACAGCCCCGTTCAATAACATGGATAGTAAAAGCAGGAGTGTTAACAAGAATTAACAACAGTGAATTTTATGAAATCTCGAGAATGTAACCCATACTGCGCATTGTTACAATCTTGACATTGGAATCTTCAGAAAGGTATTTACGAAGATTGTGCATGAATACGTCGAGGCTTTGAGTATTCAAATAATCCGCACCACCCCAGACTATTTCGGCAATCGTGTCTTTGGTCACCAGATTCCCTTTATTATCAAGTAAGATATTAAGCAGAGAGGACTCTCTGACAGAAAGCTCTATCTTTTGGCTCGGTGTGACAAGTATTTGTTTTTTTGGATTAAACTGAAGTACACCTATATTGATATAGCCTTCCATCGGTTTTGTTTGCGGCTTGTTTGAAAGACGATTCAATAGTCCCTGAATATAAAGATGCAATTCTTCAGGCAAAAAAGGTTTTTTAATATAATTGTCAATGCCATTCTTATATGCTTCCATAATTATCTTGCTTGAAGAAACACAAGTTTCCAGAATAATGGGCACGTCTTTATTCTTTTCTCTGATTATTTTAACCATCTCCACACCATTCATTCCAGGCATTTCAATATCAGATACAACAATGTCTGGTATGAATTCATCAAATGCGACCAATCCGTCTTTTGAGTTTTTAGCCCAATGAACGTCATAATCGCCGATCAGTTCCATTCCTTCCTTAATGATATATCCCAAAACATAGTCATCTTCAACCAACAGAAGCTTTATCATATTATATTTCAGTTATTTATTAGGTAATACAATGATGAATTCACTACCAGCACCTTCTTCGCTTTTCACGGATATCCGTCCTTTATGCGCTTTGATAACTTTACTCACATAATTCAAACCAATGCCAAAACCATCTATACCTTTACCCTGAACTTTATTTCCTCTTTCAAAGTTGTCGAATATGGATTTTTGGTCTTTTTTAGCAATGCCAAAACCGTTGTCTTTAACGCTGATCTGAAGCTTGTTGTTTATGTAGGAACAGGAAATCAATATCTTTACAGATTGATCTGAATACTTTACGGCATTATCAATCAGATTGTTAAAAACATTTTCCATCAGGAAAAAATCAAATAAACCCGTCATATCGTCCCGTTCATAGTGGGTTGTTATTTCAACATCCTTGTTGCGAAAGTTATTTTGGCGATGCGTTTCTGCAACCTTGTCAACAAAATCCTTCAGTTCAACCCCCAATATGTTTGGTGTAATTTTTGATTGCTCCGCTTTTGCAACCAGTAGTATTCTGTCCACTGTTGTCAGGAGCTTTGCACTCTGATCTTTACACATCTGATAATGATGCATTCTTGATTCAGGTCTGTCTTCCAGTTTTCCGGATGCCAATTGTGAAGTGGACATATAAATACCGCTGATAGGCGTTTTCAGCTCATGGGTCAGAGCATTGGTGTACTCCCGTATGAAATCCACAAAACGGTTCTCACGCAACATGCTTCTCAGTTGCGATATCAGGATGATGCCAATCATTATAACCAGTAAAATGGAACTAATCAGTATTATCTGAGCTTGTCTCAGAATGGATCCGAGCGGAGAAATTAAGTTTACTTCGACATATTGCTTATTGGTGATTTTTGAGAAGATCGAAAATTTAGAAAGATGTAACTTCTCTTTTTGGTCTGCAGTAATCATTCGTATGGAATGATTGGGGGCAAAACCAATACTTTCGATCATCATACTATTATATAAGGTGTCGACACGTTGAATAGAACAAGGTTTACCCATCATTATCAGTAAATCCTGAAATCCGGTATTAATGTCTTTTGATTGATCGATATGACCTTTTTTGACAAATTTTAATCCTTTTGTCTCTTTATTCTGAAATGAGAAGTGTATAGAAGCTTTATTCATTCGCTCAAATAGTTCATTTTCAGTGGATTTTGTTAAATTTGTCTCGCTTTTTTGGATAATATCATGTTCCATCAATACATAGGAGTTCTTGAACCAGACGTATTGCAGTACAAGCAGCAGGATTATTCCGACCGTTGAAAAGATTCTTATGGTTTTTGCGGTAAACATAATGGTTGCTTAGTTTCTTCTGCAAAGATATAAGATTCCATTAAGAATTTACAAGGTTTCATTATGGTGATGAAGCGATTTTCAATCTTATTTTTGTAAAAAATAAGATAAGGGACATATACAACTCTAAAAAAATAAAATTATGAAAACGAATTTATTTAAGAAATCATCTAAAGGATCTGAGATTGTTGAAATGAGTAAAGAAGAACTCCAAACTATTCAGGGAGGTGCAACATGGTATTATTACATTGATAAAAATGGGGTAAGGCATATTGATCTTGTTCTTGAAAATTAATAATATTGTTTATTTGTCCGTTTTTCTGTTGATTTTCAACCTGTAAATATAGTCAAAAATTTAAATAAACCAAAATGATTAGTGCATTATTATCCTATTCGGAAATGTTTCGGGCGGAACGTCTATTCACCGACAGAGTAAGTAGCCCAATCCCGAACAATCCATTCCTGAAATCAGAAAATGCTTTGTTGAAACGAAACAAGGACAATGCTGTTTTTAACAAATCAATTTCCAGATCATTAAAAAACATCACGAAGTATAGGGTTGTCGAAATATGAATCCATATTTCCATTTGTTTTCATGTTGTATTCCCGTGAAGGGCTATAAAAAGGCTGTGATTTGTGATCTACAAAGAAATATCATACAGCCGATTCCAATACCACTTTATGAAATTCTTACAGAAGAGGGGGATTCGGAAATCAGAACATTAGAAGACATTGCATCGAAATATGGAGAAAGAGACAAACAACTCATAGAAGAATACATCACATTTTTATATCACAACCAATTCGGGTATACTTCGAAAGAACCGATTAAACCTTTGCATATAGATTTTGACGGTTTTGAAAAGGATGAAGGAATTTCCAATGCCATTGTCGATTTTGACAATCAGTCGGTACATACACTTGACATGATTATTACTCAATTAAGTGAATTAGTTTGCGAAGCACTTGAAGTACGTTATTATTTCCCTATTCCTTATTCCATATTGATTAATCAACTGAAATCTTTAAAGGGTTCGACCATACAAAGCCTTGAAGTTCTCGTTGAAAACGAAGAAGGGTACAATCTGGAAAATGTTTTGAAAATCAAAGAACTGTATCCGATATTGAAAAAAATGACGGTTAGCAATGCACATAAGAATACCGTCTATAACCACGAAGACTTGTCCATTATCTATACTGCTGAAAAGATCATGGACGAAAGATGTTGTGGGGTCACAAATGAGTTTTACTGTATAGCAGAAACAAAGCTTTTCATAGAATCCGTCCATTATAACTCCTGCCTAAATCAAAAAATATCCGTTGACAGACACGGATTTATTAAGAATTGTCCTTCCATGTCCGATGATTTTGGCTCAATTTTCTCAACCAGTCTTAAGGAAGCTTTAGAAAAAGAAGGTTTTAAAAAGGTTTGGAATATCAGCAAAGACCAGATAGAAGTCTGTTCTGACTGTGAGTTAAGATATGTTTGCCAGGATTGCAGGGCTTACATAGAGGATGAGAGCGACATTTATTCAAAGCCTGTTAAGTGCAATTATAATCCTTATGTATAGGATATTCGGGTGTTCATAACTTTTTTACATTATGCTTGTACTTAACAAATCATTTATCTTATATTTGAAGAAAATACAGATAAACCTTTAATTTTGAATGAAGCCTTTTCCGATTTATAACCAAATGGATGCAATGGACTGTGGTCCAACATGTTTGCGAATGATTGCAAAATATTATGGTAAAAGCTATTCACTACAAACACTCCGCAACAAATCATTCATCAGTAGGGAAGGCGTTTCCATGTTGGGTATCAGTGAGGCGGCAGAGGCCATCGGCTTTCGCACTTCCGGTGTCAAAATCACTTATGAACAATTGATTGAAGACGTTTCCCTTCCCTGTGTTATCCATTGGAAACAAAACCATTTCGTGGTTTGTTATGATATCCGCAAAAGCAGAAAGAAAGGCACAAAAATCTACATAGCCGATCCGGCAAGTGAACTGCTGACCTATTCTGAAGAAGAATTCAAAAAATGTTGGCTCAGCACAAAAACAGAAGGAGAAGATAAAGGTATAGCTTTGCTTTTTCAACCGGGACCGGATTTTTATAAAAATGAAGATGAGAAGGAAACTCATACAACAAGCATTTCCTTTTTCTTAAAATACCTTAGTCCATATAAAAAACAAATCATTCAGCTTGCTATCGGCATGCTGGTTATCAGTATATTACAACTTATTCTTCCATTTCTAACACAATCCATTGTCGATGTTGGTGTCAGTAACGGTGATATCGGGTTTATCAAACTTGTGCTGGTCGCCCAGTTGGTTATTTTCGTGTCGAGGCTTTCTGTAGAATACATCCGGAGTTGGATCCTTCTGCACATGAATACCAGAATCAACATTTCCCTGATATCCGATTTTCTCATTAAGCTCATGAAACTTCCGCTGAAGTTTTTTGATACAAAAATGGTAGGGGATATTCTGCAGCGGATCAGCGATCATAGCCGCATTGAAGCATTCCTGACAGGCAACTCGGTTAGTACCCTCTTTTCCTTTTTCAGCTTTTTTGTATTTGCCATCGTCCTTGGCTACTATAACATGACAATCCTGTTTGTTTTCCTCTTGGGAAATGCCTTCTACGTGACATGGATCTTGTTTTTTATGAAATACAGGAGAGCCTTGAACTATAAGCAATTTGCCCAGGCCTCATCCGAACAAAGCAGCGTCATACAAATGATAACCGGCATGCAGGATATCAAACTCAATAACTGTGAAAAACAAAAAAGATGGCAATGGGAGCGTATTCAGGTAAGGTTATTTAAGATTAGCGTCAAAGGTTTGGCACTCGGACAATTTCAACAAGTCGGGTCCGTCTTTTTCAATCAGACGACCAATATCCTCGTAACCTTTATCGCTGCGCAATCTGTAGTGAACGGTAATATGACCCTTGGTATGATGCTGGCCGTCACCTATATTATCGGGCAACTAAATGCACCGGTTGAACAATTTATTAGTTTCACCCAAAGCTTTCAGGATGCAAAAATCAGTCTTGAACGCCTGAATGAGATCCATGGCAAAGAAGACGAAGAGCAGACTATTGAAAACAAACTGACCACTTTGCCGGAAAAAAGAGACCTCGTTTTGGAAGATCTAAGCTTTAGTTACGATGGGGCCGACCGGAATTTTGTACTGCAAGATATTAATCTGAGGATCCCGGAAAACAAGATTACAGCCATTGTCGGAGCCAGCGGAAGCGGCAAGACAACCTTAATTAAACTTATGCTCGGATTTTACGAACCCAATAAGGGAAATGTAAAGATAGGCAATACGCCTTTGAACATTATGAATCCACACTTTTGGAGAAGTAAGATCGGATCGGTTCTGCAGGACGGATTCATTTTCTCGGATTCCATTGCCAATAATATTGCCATCGGAGAAGATCAGGTTGACATAGAGCGCCTGCGTCATGCCGCAACAGTTGCCAACATCAGAGACTATATTGATGGTCTGGCTCTGGGATACAACACAAAAATCGGGATGGAAGGCAAAGGTCTGAGCCAGGGGCAAAAGCAGCGGATATTGATCGCAAGGGCGGTCTATAAAAATCCCTATTATCTATTTTTTGATGAAGCAACCAATGCGCTTGATGCCAATAATGAAAAAGAAATCATGGAACAGTTGCAGGATATCTATAAAGGCAAAACGGTCGTTGTGGTGGCTCATCGACTTAGTACTGTAAGAGATGCGGACAATATTATTGTCCTTGACAAAGGCCGAATTGCAGAAGAAGGAACACATCAGGAGTTGACGGAAAAAAGAGGCATTTACTACCATTTGGTGAAGAACCAGCTAGAATTGGGTGATTAATTATGGCAAAACAAAATAAAGATATTGAACTGCGGAGTGAAGAAGTGCAGGAGGTGATGGGTGAGATTCCACCCGGCATTGTCCGCTGGGGCATCACGGCTATTTTTATCATTATTGCCATTCTTCTTATCGGAAGTTTTATATTTAAGTATCCGGATGTCGTAACCGCCACGGTCACGCTCACGACAGAAGAACCACCAGCCAGTGTCATTGCACGTGCAACCGGAAAAATTGACGAAATCTGCGTTCGTAACAATCAACCCGTCAAAAAAGGCACACAACTTGGCGTGATACAAAATCCCGCCAATACAGCCGATATGCTTTTGCTGATCCAGCGAATGAAACAATGGAAAGCCATGCATCTCGATCTTGTGGCCGCGAAACAGCTCTTCAATGACAGGCCTCTTCAGCTTGGAAGTGTGCAGACCTCTTATGCTACTTTCTTAAGTGCATTAAGAGAATACTCTGATTTTAAGCAACTTCATTATTACCCGAACAAAATCACCTTGCAAACGGAGCAGGTAGAACATCAGCACCAGAATCTGGCAGAAATGAAGCTACAGGAAAAACTGATGAAAATGCAACTTGAAACAGCATTTTCCACTTTTAAACGTGACTCCTTATTATATAAGAAAGGCGTGGTTTCACAAGAGGATTATGATTCGGGTAAAAGCAAGCTTCTGCAAAGCAGGCAAACATACAGCTCCCTGCGTTCTTCCATCAAACAGGTTGAAATTGAAATCACCCAATCCGAAGGAAGTATGCTCGATCTGCAACAACAATATAAGGAGAACGAAAACAAGTACGACATCAATCTTCTCATGGCTACGGACCAGATAACCACAGATATCAAGACCTGGGAGCGAAATTTCCTGCTGGTCAGTCCTATTGACGGCGTGGTCAACCTGTTGGGCTATTGGAGTGACAATCAGAATGTAGAGACAGGAGAAACCTTATTCACTATATTGCCGACCCTGCAATCTTCCCCTGTAGGTAAAGCATTGCTGCCGGTTCAGGGTTCCGGAAAAGTTAAACAGGGTCAGCGGGTGAATGTGCGGCTTAATAATTTCCCGTATCAGGAATTCGGATACCTTGAAGGTGTTGTAAAAAACATCTCCAACACACCGGATTCAAAAAGTATGTATGTCGTCGAGATCCGTTTTCCAAAAGGTCTTACCACCAATTACGGCAAGAAACTGCCCATCACGAGACAAATGGAAGGAAGCGCTGAGATTATAACCAAAGATATCCGTTTGATAGAGCGATTCTTCAATCCTATTAAAATGATCCTGAAAAAGCACACCTGACATTAACCAGTGAATCAAAATCTGTTTAATGTATTTAATCTGTTGTAAAAGTTTTGGCTTTTTGATATTAATATTTATATTTGCGCATAAGAGACAATATATTGTTTTTAATATGGATAAAGAAGATATAAATGCTAATATGATGGCTCCGGATTTTATCATGGATGACTCCAATCCTACAATGATAATAAAAAAAATAGCCGAAAGAGTTAAACAAAACAGGCTTGAGATGAATTTAACCCAGCGGGCTCTGGCAAGCAGGGCCGGCGTAAGCTTTGCCAGTTTGCGCAGGTTTGAAAGTACGGGAGAAATATCCATAAAAAGTTTAGTGATGCTGGCTGTCGCCATGGATGCCACGGAAGAGTTTTCAACTCTTTTCTCAAAGCCAAAATATCAAAGCCTTGATCAGCTTATTGCTTCTTCCAATTCGTATAAGATCAAGAAGAGAGGGCGAAGGAATGAATAAAACCGAGCAGACTATCGAGGTGCGTTTGAGCGGAACAATAGTTGGGAAATTTGCTTTGACATCTGATTATATTGGTGCTTTTGAATATGATCGTGATTATCTGCGCACCGGTGTTTCCATTTCTCCCTTTTATTTACCCCTGAAATTAGGTGTATTTATAGCCAAAAAGAACCCTTTTGAAGGAAACTTTGGCGTATTTAATGACAGTTTGCCTGAAAAATGGGGTAAATTGTTGCAGGATAGGTATTTGGTAAGTCATGGCATCAGACCCGACTCCTTAACTATTATGGATCAGTTAAGGCTGATTGGCAGTTCTGGTCGCGGAGCGCTGGAATATTATCCCAAAAGTCCTGTTATTGCAGAAATGGATGATCTCAATTATGACAACCTTGCCATAGAAGCTGAAAAAATGCTAAATCTCAAGGATTATACTGGAGACCAGATTGATCTGCTTTTCAAAATAGCCGGATCTTCAGGAGGCTCCAGGCCAAAGATCTTTGCGAATGTTGGCGAAACAGAATGGATGATAAAGTTAAAAGGCCCTTTAAATCCACAAAATATTGGAAAAGAAGAATATCAATACGCCATCCTGGCAAAGAAATGTGGTATAGAAATGCCCGATACCCATCTTTTCAGTGGAAAATATTTTGGTGTGAAGCGATTTGACAGGGAAAACGGACTCAAATATCATGTGATAAGTGCGGCCGGACTGCTTAATGCCGATTACCTGAAACCAAGTCTCGACTACACCACGCTATTGACAGCTTGTTTCAAACTTACCGGAAACATAGAAGAAGTATACAAACTTTTTCGTCTGATGATTTTCAATGTCTGCATTAATAACCGTAATGATCATGCGAGGAACTTTTCGTTTATTCTGCGTGAAAACAAATGGTATCTATCTCCAGCCTACAATCTTATGCCGTGCAGTGGTTTTAACGGCACACACGAAACTACACTGAACGGACAAGGAAATCCCTCCCGGAGTGACATTTTTGCCGTAGCAGAAAATGTTGGACTTAACAAACAAAGAGCCAGTGCAATATATGATGAGATCAGGAATATCATACCTCGGAAGGACTGAATTCAATTAAAAGATGTTATTTTTGTCGGATATTATATGAACAAAAAGACGAGCGACCTTCAGTGGTATGCAGTATATACAGCTCCAAGAGCCGAAAAGAAAGTAAGTGATCGTTTTAAGGAAGCGAATATTGAGCATTTCCTTGCACTCCAAAAAGTAAAACGGCGCTGGAGCGACCGTGTCAAGGAAGTAATCGTACCAGTTGTGCACGGATACATTTTTGTCCATATTCCAGAGACCGAGTTTAGAAATGTCCTTACCATATATGGTGCCATCTCGTTTATCCGTGAGTTTGGTAAACCGGTACCCATCCCTGAACAGCAAATGGCCAGGTTCCGTTTTATGATTGACTGTTCCGACGAACCCGTGGAATTCAGTCTTGAAAAATTTGAGCCCGGAGAGATTGTTCACATAAGCCGTGGACCGCTGCAGGGATTGTTGGGAGAACTCGTTCAGGTTAGAGGCAAACACAAAGTCGTTGTCCGGATTGATAAACTGGGATGTGCTCTCACGACGGTTCCCCTTTCATTTTTGGAAAAGGAGAATAAGAAATAAAGCTGCTATGGATCGTAATTCTTTTATCTATCATATAAGAAGGGGCCTTTGTTTCTTGATAAATCTTTTCAAAGACACGCCTCTAAAACCTTCAAAGGATGACTGCATTGATGTTATCATACCGGTCATTCGTAAAGATCTGGCTATTTTGCCCCTGACTATAGAAGGAGTCCGAAAGAATGTGAACCATCCGGTAACAACCATTTATATTGTTGCACCCGCCGAAGAGGAAATCAAACAGTTCTGCCGGATGCACGACCTGGTATTTGTAGACGAAAAGTCCGTATTGGACTATGGCCCACAAAATATACATTTTGTAACGAAGGAAGGTGTAAACCGCAGCGGATGGATTTTCCAGCAACTGCTCAAGCTTTCAGGCAACATAGGTACCAACCGGCATTTCCTGGTCATCGATGCCGATCATATCCTTCTGAAGCCGCACACCTTTATTACCGACCAGCATAAATATGTCTTTTACCACAGCGACGACTGCCATTTACAGTATTACAAAACCATCAAAGCCCTGACAGGCAAGACACAATATTTCGTTTTATCCTACATTTCCCATAAAATGATTTTTGACAAAGTCCTGTTGAATCAGTTGAAAGAGTCACTGGAGGCTTATAATGGCGTCCCCTGGGACCAGGCTATCATCTCATCCATTGATGATTCCGATTATTCACCCTTTTCAGAGTATGAACTCTACGGATTGTATGTTCCTTCCAATCAGAAAGTCCACCGTACATGGAAACAAAAAGGTCTTAAATATGAAGATATTGATACCTTCCGGCATCTTTCCGAAAACAAGGCATATACCCGCTATTGGTCCCTGACTTTTCCCTCTTATGTAAATTAGTATGCAAATCGGACGCAGAGATATCTATTGGAATTATTTGGCAACCTTTCTTCGGATTGCCTCATCCGCACTGTTGTTTCCTTTCATTCTAAGAATGATGCCTTCCGAAACGGTCGGTATGTGGACGATCTTTACAACCATCACGGCTTTCGGAGGGTTGCTCGATATGGGCTTTAATTCTTCCTTTGCACGAAATGTGACCTATGTTTTCAGTGGTGTCCGTTCCCTGAAAGTGAAAGGCTACGAATCCATTACAGACGAAAACAAAACGGTTGATTACGGACTCCTTAAAGGTGTCATATCCGCCATGCGCTGGTTCTATTTCCGGATAGCATTGGTCCTTTTTATTTTTCTTGCAACCGTTGGAACCTATTATGTGCATACCCTGCTGAATGGTTATCACAGTAGTCATCAGGAGGTGTATATCGCATGGATTATCCTCTGTCTTATTAGTACTTACAATCTTTTCACACTTTATTACGATGCCTTGCTACAAGGTAAAGGACTGGTAAAAAGATCTAAACAGATCACCATCATCGGGCAAGGTGTATATTTGATTATAGCTGCCTGTCTCATTCTGTTTGGTTTTGGTCTGATTGCCATTGTCTCTGCCCAGGCTTCCTCCGTCCTGATCATTCGCTGGTTGTCATACCGCGCTTTTTTTACAAAAGAGACCAAACAAAATTTAAATGCAGCTACATCCCGTTCTGTAAAAGACGTGTTCAAAGTCATCGCACCCAATGCACTCAAAATCGGATTTACGTCCATTGGCGGTTTCCTGGTACAAAAATCGTCCACCATTATCGGTTCCTTGTTTTTGACCTTGTCGGAAATCGCATCCTTCAATATTACAATTACACTAATTGGCGTAATTGCCGGACTGGCAGGAATCTACACCGGAACGTACCAGCCCAAAATCGCCCAGTTGCGGGTGGAAAATAATAACAACAAGATTAAAGAGCTTTACCTGAGAGGCCAGGTCGTATTGTTTTTGACTTATATTGCCGGGGGAGTGGTTCTAACCTTTTTCGGAGAGTGGGCTCTTCAACTGATCGGAAGCAAAACCCAGTTGATGCCACCTTTAATAATAGCCGTGGCAACGCTGATCTCCTTTCTGGAAAGCAACCACGGCATTGCAGGCAATATCCTGCTTTCCAAAAACGAAGTGCCGTTTTTCAAGGCCGCTTTACTTTCCGGGGCAGGAGCCGTTTTGTTGCTGCTACTGTTCTTCAATCTGACCAAGATACAGCTATGGGCCATGATTTTGGCTCCCGGTATCGCTCAATTAGTCTATCAAAATTGGAAATGGCCACTTGAAGTTCATCGTGAACTGGGCATCAAACGCAAGGATTTATCCGTATTGCGCCATTCATTCCGCACATGGATCAAGTTTTAACCCTTTTAATTTATCTTAATAACAATGGATAAATCGATATCATACTATGAAAACCAAAGACCGGAAATTGTCTCGCTGATTCCAAAAAATATCAGGACAATACTCGATATCGGCTGCGGAGAAGGCATTTTTCTGAAAAATATAAAAGACTTAACCCGGGCGGAAACCTGGGGCGTGGAGATGGTTGCAGAACTTGAAGAAAAAATCAGGGAGAATGCCGATCATTGTCTGATTGGAAAGGCGGAGGATATTATAGGTGCATTGCCTGACAATTATTTTGATTGCATCACTTTGAACGATGTTCTCGAACATTTGCTTGAGCCCACAGAACTATTAAGGTTGATTAAACCGAAACTTTCCACAAATGGTGTAGTCGTTGCATCAATACCCAATGTCCGGTTTTTTACAAACCTTAGGGCTCTTGTCATCGATAAAGACTGGAAGTACAGCGATCATGGCATACTCGATTCAACACACTTCCGGTTCTTTACAAAAATAAGCATGAAACGCATGTTCGAAGAGGCAGGTTATGAAGTCGTCCTGCAAAAAGGCTTGAGCAAATTGACCTCTCCGAAAACCAAATTGTTTAATATCCTGACATGCTCTTTTTTTGAGGATACCAGATATATGCAATATGCCAATGTTGCGAAAGTACGTAAACTTATGCCGTAAGCCCTATGGATGTATCCGTCATCATCGTCAATTATAACACAAAAGATTTGATCATCAATTGTCTCCAGTCTATTTATGATCAGACAGGGCAGGTTGATTATGAAATTATTGTTGTCGATAATGCCTCTGTTGACGGATCCGTTGCTGCCATTAAAAACAAGTTTCCGAAAGTCATTTTGCTTGAAAGTCCTGAAAACCTTGGTTTCGGGAAAGCAAACAACCTGGCTGCCCAAACAGCGAAGGGCGAGTTCCTGTTTTTTCTAAACAGCGATACCCTCTTGTTAAATAATGCGATCAAAATCTTCCATGATGCCTACTACGCATTGGGAGATCAGACCGGTTGCATAGGCACCATCCTGTGGAACACAAACCATGAACCCATTCATTCTTTCGGTACATTCCCGACATGCGGTCAAGTGATAGGCGGCAATATCCGGGGACGCTATCTTAAAATCCAGGAGAAAGCATTTACCATCGATTCCTGCACGTTCCCTTTAACAGTTGATTATATCACCGGAGCCGATCTTTTTGTTTCCGCTTTGCTTTTTAAAAGTGCCGGCCAGTTTGATGAATCGTTTTTTATGTATTTTGAAGAAACAGACCTTCAAAAGCGAATCGTAAAGCTCGGTTTAAAAAACAGGATGATAGATGAAGCCCATATCGTTCATTTGGCGGGAGGCTCTTTTCGGAAGCAGGCCCGTCTATCAAATGAAAGTACCATGATGATCGAAAGAAGTATGTTTTATTATCTAAAAAAGCATAATGCTTTCCGGATCGGGTATATCCTTTTCAGATTCGGTTATTTATTGGTCCGGATACCCCATTTGTTCAATATCCGTTATGCCATTAAAGACCAACTGAAGTACTTGAATTTTCTAATGAAATAAAATATATTGGCATGAAAAACAATCTGCACATCGTTTATCGATTAAGCGATATGGGTGAAAATAAAGAACGGCTTGACTGCATTAATAACAAAAGTTGTCTTGAAAACTTTTTACAATCATTTGAAGCAGAACAGATGGAAGTTGTGGCGGACAATGTCAAGGAGGAAACCATGCAATGGCTGGAAACATATCCGTTCAAACACATCCACCGGACCAGTTTGGGTAATTCCGGCAGCTTTTGGTTTGCCTGTCAGCTTGCCTTTAAAATGCCCCCTGACGATTTTGTTTATCTGGTCGAGAATGATTACATCCATAGGCCCGGTGCAGGAACAGCCCTATTGGAAGGGCTGCAGATCGCTGATTATGTGACCCTGTACGATCATCCGGACAAATACGTCAACGGGATGAATCCAAAAGTGAAAGACGGCGGAGAGCGGAGCAAGGTCTTTTTAACCAACACTACGCACTGGAAGATCACCAATAGCTCAACAATGACCTTTGCAGTCAAGGTTTCTACCTTGCAAAAAGACAGCCGGATATTCAAAGCCTATACGGTGGGTATTATCAATGGATTCCCAATTCTCAAAAGGTTTCAGGCAAGAAAGGTCCCGGCAGACTATAATATTTTTTCAGCATTGCTGGATCTCAAATCCCGCAAAATAATATGCCCGATACCCGGATTCTCAACACACGGCGAAAAAAAATACCTGTCTCCACTTATTGACTGGGCGAAATACATGGCACCTGTTGACAAAAAAATCATGTAGTTACATTCTATTACTTGGTTTATATGGTGCTCCAGACTTTGATCATATTTGGACTAATCAAGACGCAGTATCATTATGAATATGCCGTTGTAATAATTATATTACTTTGTGGGATATATGTGGCGTTTATAAAAAAGTTTTTCAAGTTGCACCGTTATTCGGATCAATAATTAAAACACCGTTGGACACCTTGGGTTTTGAAGAACACCAATCTTGAGGAGTGATGGTGGAATGCTATTCCTTGTTTCCGTTAGTGAAATGTTGAGATTTTCTTGCAGGATTAGATTTCGGGCACCTTTGTTCGTGCAATGATAGATTTTGATATTGCAGTTATTCTTGGTTATCAAAGAAAAGTGAATTTGATGATTCGCATTGCGGAACTTGCGAATGGGTATGTGTAAGGAATATCGGAAACAATTTGGGTCGCTATCGGGCAATTTTGAATAATTTATATCCTTAAACGAGTGAGCACATAATTTTTGTTTAATTTCAAATTCTAAAGAGACTGAACTTTCCAAAAAGCAAAAGGTATCTAAGATGAAACGGAATTCAAAGCTTTTGCCATTGATGAACCCCAGCCAGTAAATAGGGGAATATTCCGAATTATATTTGCCATGTCCACAACTGGAACCCGTTTTACGGATAAAGTCTTCTAAATAACAATTATAAGTTTGGGGATTTTTGTAATAGCCGATGATTAGATAATAGGCCATTATATATCGATCGATTTTTGTTTGTTTGAGCAGAAGTTGCAGGTATTCTTTTGCTTTACCTATGGATCCTTTTTCAATAAGCGCTTGAAGTCTCAGTATTCGTTTTCTATCAAAAATATCGAGTTTGACACTTCGGTAAAGACTGTATAGAGAAAAAACAAAAATATTCATTCAAGAATAGTTAAATTGATGAAATTCAAAATGGGTTACAAAGCTACATATTTTTTATTTATAAAAAATAGTATTTCAGAATTTTACAATCTTTTTTTATGTTAAAAAATAATAAACATAAAATTAAGCGTAAATGTTTTAATTTAATCTTACATCCGTGTTATCTTGCATGTCCAATCGGCAAGAAAGGAGGGTAGGCTCAGCAATCCATCGTTTTCTTTCAGGTTGTTCATTGAATAGCGTATTTTTAGCGAAGGCTTAAATTTGGAAGTATAGACGGACAGACTTTTTCCACTGATTCTGCCACTATAATTTTTCTACATTTATATTTCATGTTTTTACGTTTTAATCTTTCATATTCGATAAAAAGTAAATATATTTGTCGATTATAATCGATAAGATAGGATGGATAAAGACCTGATTAAAGTATTGATTGCCGAATATCAGCAAAAAGCAGCTTCTGTTGATTTCCAAAAGCGTACATATCTATTGGAAGACCCTCTCAATTATGTTTTTGTAGGATTGAGACGCGCCGGGAAGTCATACATGATGTTTCAGCAAATACGGCATTTGTTGGAAATGGGGCATGAAAAGGAAGAAATTTTGTACTTTAACTTTGAAGATGACCGCATTGCATCGCTTGATACAAACGATTTGGATCTGATCAAGGTCTGTTATGAAGAGATGTATGATTGTAAACCGATTTTTTGTTTAGATGAGATTCAGATAGTAGAGCATTGGGAAAAGTTTGCGCGTCGCCTTGCTGATCAACATTACCGGGTTTATATCACCGGAAGCAATGCAAAAATGTTGAGCAGCGAAATCGCCACCACCTTGGGCGGACGTTATATGATTCAGAAGATATATCCCTATTCCTTTATGGAATACCTTATTTCTCAAGGTATAGAAATGTCTGATAAGAATGCGGTGTATCGTTATCGAAAGGAGATTGTAAAAGCATACGAAACCTATTTTCGTTTCGGTGGTTTACCGGAACTGACCTTAATTGCAGACAAGCGTGGTTGGTTAAGTAGTTTGTATCAAAAGATATTTTTTGGAGATTTGATCAGCCGTTACAAAATCCGGAATGATTTTGCGTTGCGTTTGTTGATTCGAAAAGTTGCTGAGAGCATCAAACAAGCGTCTTCGTTCAATCGGTTTGCGAATGTGGTTTCTTCTGCGGGCAAGAAGATCAGTACGGATACGGTGATTGACTATTTGGCCTACCTGCAGGATACATGGTTGGTTTTTCCCATAGAGAATGTGCAGGCAAAACTGGCTGAAAAAGAATCGAATAAAAAGTATTATTTTATTGATAATGGTTTGCTTACGTTGTTCCTGATCGATCCGGTCACGTCCTTGCTGGAAAACCAAGTCGCCGTTCAGTTGCGGCGATTGTATGGTGATGATGTCTATTTTTACAATCGGAACGTTGAAGTTGATTTTTATATACTGGAACAGCAGCTGGCAGTGCAGGTGTCGTACAGCTTGAAAGACGTGGAAACCCGCAAGAAAGAAATTGACGCGCTGCTTGCTCTTTCAAAACAGATGACTGTTAAACGCATGATGATCATAACAAAAGACGAAGAAGAAATCATTTCAAATGTGGACTACACAATTGAGGTGCTGCCGATTTGGAAATGGTTGTTGTCGGGCCCACTGAGCTAAAACCACCATTGCTTTGTATAAAAACCGCGTTTCATTTCAGATTACAACAAGTGTGTCTGCGCAATTTGTTCAATATGTTCTTTTCGCACACCGGCATCCTGTGCATACGTTTTCCAACGGGATACGACGTCTGCGATTTGATTAATGAGGACATTTGCTGATCGGATTCCCACTTGCTTGCCAACCGCCAACAAATCGTTGTGGACAAAACCGTCTCTTTTGTTGCTCAACGATAGCTGGTGTTCCTTTATCCATTTGCCGGAAGGCGAATATGCGTAACACAAGTCATATGCCGGAGCCAACCGCCAACTACCTTCAATATCCATCATAAAGGAATGATTTTTTGTATGATCGTCGTGATTGCGTGCAATGACATTAAAGACCATTCGTCGGAAAAACTGTTCCATGTCATTGTATGGGAGGCTTAATTGTCTCATTACCTGAAACCCCTGTTCATACGAATACCGACTGTCCCGATCGAAATGAGCCAAAGCGCACAAAGTCTGCGTATGAATTTTTGAACCGTCGTCCTTCCGGTCAAACCGTTTTGTCATGAAATGAGCATGGTTCCCTTCGGACAATAGGCGACTATCCATCATGTTTATGCCACAATCTATTGCCATTTTATAATAGGCATATTCTATGTTGCCAATGCCAGCAGGATTATCTTTGAGTTTTCCATCTTCAATGCCGTCGAATTTCAACAACCAATAGGTGAACCCTTCCGGTGCTTTAACCTGACCAGACCTGACTTCTCCTGTCTTTTCATTATAGGCTATGATGGCTTTTGGTTTGGCTCCTCCGGCTGAGGTTCCGACTTTGAGAATGTCCATATAGCTTTTTTCTCCCTGACTCAGTTTTGTTTTGAAATGCGCACGTTGATTGAGTATCTCGTTTGCCAATTCTGTCAATTGCTTAATTTCAAGTAAGGACGATTCATCAAGAGAATGATCACTGGTGGCTGGTTCGTATTCAAGCGCACCCATACCCCGTTTACCGACATAACATAACCGATCAACCGGAGTAACAGATTCTTGATCTAAACCTTTACCAGTTATCCATTCGTTGATCACCGAATTCCCGTAATCGTCCGGCAACGAATCAGCGACCAGTCCGGGAAGTCCTTTAAACGTTTTGCCTTTGTTTGCTGCAAACTGAAAAATTCTTTCACCTCTTCTGATATCATCCAATGGCATAATCAGTGGAGCAATGTCCAGATTCAACGTAGAAAATTCCTGAAAAAATTCAAGCACGCCTGATTCTTTATCTTTATCCCAGGTAAGGGCAGCCACATCCTGATTCCAAAGCGTTATTTTTACAATGGTTTCCATTGTTATTTCCGTTTACCGGTGGCCCGTTTTCTGGTTTCACCTCTGAATTTCAACAGTTCTATCGGGCTGATCTTTATTTCAGGTATCAGCATTTCCATATTGTCAAGCATTTTCAATGCTCTAAGTATAGCGATTATGATGGAAAACGATACAGATTTGCCATTTTCGATCTGATTTATGGTAAACAGGCTCACACCTGCACGAACGGCCAACTCCCGTTGGGTTAAGTTCTTTCTCAAACGACTCTCTTTTATTCGTTTTCCGAATGTTTCAAGAACCGCAAGGTCGCTCAATAATGTCCAGTCCATCTTTTTTTCTGCAAATATACTAAATTATTATAACAACTGAAAATGCAGATATTATTAGTCGATAATAGTATTTATAACTGAATATACTGTATTAACAGTCATGCAAACTTTTCGTTCATTATTCCAATATTTAATGTGAATTGGCACACATTAGCGTTCCTACAATGTCAACAAATCTGTATTCAGCGATATACAGGAAAGTGTCACCCCTTATGCTTTTTTTATTCTGAAAAAAATTGGCGCTGATGAAATTTCGACTCAGATAGCGCCCGTATTACAACTTTTTCGTGTGGCTATCGAGGAGCAACAGATCGCTGATACTGATATAAATTTATTGAACGCTGATGAGCAACGTAATAGAAATAAGAAAATGAAAATAATAATAACAGGAGCCACAGGAATGATTGGGGAAGGCGTTTTGATGGCTTCTCTTGATCATCCCAATATTACCGAGGTATTGATGGTGAATAGAAGAGCTTCTCCGTTAAAGCATCCCAAACTTTCTGAACTAATTGTAAAAGATTTTACAGATTTAGCCGCATATAACGCTCAATTGACTGGCTACGATGGCTGTTTTTATTGCGCAGGAATAAGTTCCTTTGGTATGGATGAGCAGCAATACAGCCACATCACTTTTTATACCACAATAATGTTTGCAAAGGAACTTGCTCGTTTCAATCCAGATATGGTTTTCTTTTACTTATCTGGAGTTTATGCAGATAGTTCGGAAAATGGAAAAATAATGTGGGCAAGGATAAAAGGCAAAACAGAGAACGCATTAAATGAGCTACATTTTAAAGCTGTTTACAGCTTCCGGCCAGGTTTTATTATTCCGTTGAGAGCACAAAAAAACGTGAGGTTGATTTATAAAGGACTTGGGCTTATCTATCCTTTTGTTTATCCAAATAAAACGTTGACTTATGACGAAATCGGAACTGCATTAATGCGAACACTGACACTTAGATACAACAAAAATATTTTAGAAATAAAAGATTTAAAATTAATTGCCAAATCGGCTGAGCTGGACAAATAAATTCTCCTTGCTGCCGAACAATTGCATTGTGTGGCATGTAAAGTAAATAAAGTTATTGGCGAGAGGTGAAATTACCTGCATAACAATCTTGTGAAAGAAGAATTTGTATTTAAAACAGAATGCTGTGTATATAGGGGGGTAATACTTTTTGTTGCAAAGTTACGATTAGTAACAATGTTTCCGTAGTTTTGTTGCATAAATTTTAAATAACAGGAAAATGAAATTAATAGAAGATTTGAATTGGCGATATGCCACAAAGAAATACAGCACGCAAAAAGTGTCTGAAGATGATCTGGGAAAAATA